>FWPU01003341.1_pt1 | contig 40807 bp, 41 predicted proteins | sample 2228361 | NCBI WGS metagenome assembly FWPU01 (sample SAMEA103939777, study PRJEB20133) | metagenome | reverse complement strand
CGCCCGACGGCTCAAGCGATGGATACCATGGGCGAGCAGCTCCTTGCCCACGCCGGTTTCGCCCACAATCAGCAGGTCGAAATCCGAGCGGGCCAGTTCGGCCGCCTCGTGCAGGACAGAGATCATTGCCGGATCTTCAGCGATGATATGGGGAAACTTAGCCCTGATCTCACGTGCTGTTTTCCTCATCGAGTTACCCGCGACAATTAGTCGAAATTTCTTGCCTCTCCAAGCTAAGGGCAACAACGATCTCCGCTCGTTGGATATTCAACAATTTGAACGGACTCTCCGCCTTACCATCAGGTGCCCAAAAATGTAATCCAACGCAGGATTATACACGCGCGGCGTGTGCCTGTCAATGCAAGTCTTTGCCCGATCGAAGCTGGCGCGGGCCGAATTTCGCTTGAGCCTTCGGCAATCAGCCATCAGCTTTCAGTTTCAAGCTGATGGCTGAAAGCTCAGGGCCGATGGCTTGGCCCATGCTAGCGCTTATCGGCTCCCGCCGGCTTCAAGGTTCGTTCGAACAGCTTGGAGATGCGCCTGTATTCATCGGCCCAGCTCGAGGCCTCTTCGAAATCATGGTCCTCGGCCGGATAAATCGCCACCTCCCAATTCTCCTTGCCCAGCTCGATCAGCCGCTGCACCAAGCGCACGGTATCCTGGAAATGGACGTTGGTGTCCTTCATGCCGTGGCAGATGAGCAGCGCTCCTTTCAGCCCTTCCGCGAAGTAAATGGGCGAGCTGCGCCGGTAGGCCTCGGGGTCGTCCTGCGGCCGGTTCAAGATGTTCGAGGTATAGGTATCGTTGTAATGTGCCCAGTCGGTCACAGGACGCAAGGCGGCGCCTGCGGCGAAGACCTCCGGCCGGGTGAACATAGCCATCAGGGCGATGAAGCCGCCGTAGCTGCCGCCGTAAATCCCGATGCGTTTCGGATCGACGTTGTGCCGCTCGACCAGATATTTCGCGGCATCGACCTGGTCATCCAGATCCTTGCCCCCCATGTGCCGATATATAGCAGTGCGCCAGGCTCGACCGTAGCCGGCGCTGGCGCGATAATCGACATCGATCACGACGTAGCCGCGCTCGATCAGATAGTGATGGAACATATACTCGCGGTAATAACTGCTCCACCACTTATGGACGTTTTGCAGATAGCCGGCGCCGTGCACGAAGACCACGCCGGGCCGCTTCTCGCCGCGCCGCAGCCGCGGGCGGCGTTCGGCCGCAAGCATCTCGGGCGTGTAAAGACGAGCATAGACGGTTGCGCCGTCGCGCGCGGCGAAGGTGACGATTTGCGGCTCGAGCCAGCTGTAAGCTCTAAACTCCTCCGAAGTCGAGAGCGTGACCTGGCGCGGGATGGCGCCCGGCCGTTTCTCCTGCAGGTAAAGCTCGGGCGGCTTGTTGCTGTAGGAATAAACGATGGCAAGGGCATCCTCGTCGGGCGAGAGCACGGGCTGATGGTTGCCCGGCATCCCGGTCAGCCGCACCCTCTCGCCCCCCTCGAGCGGCATGGTGTAAAAATGTCGCTCTCCGGGATGCGCCTCGTTGGAGACGAAGTACCAGCTCTTCTTATCGCGCGAGATGCGCGGGGAGTAGACCTCGAACCGTCCCGAGGTGAGCTGTTTCAGCTCGCCTCCATCTATCGACACGGTATAGAGGTGCATGTAGCCGTCGCGCTCGGAAAGAAAATATACGCTCTTGTTATCGGGCATCCAGCCGGCGGTCGCCCAGCCGGTTCCACCGATCCAGGCGTCGTCGTGCAGGTGATCGAGCGCTTTCGATTTCCCGGTGGCCGGGTCGTAGAGGAGGATCCAGCGGTCCTTGTTATCCAGGGATCTGACCAGGCCCATGCATTTATCGCCATCTTCCGACCACTTCGGCTCCAGAAACCGCGCCTCGCGCTCGCCCTGCCCGTGGTCAGCCCAGACCACCTCGCCGTTTTCCGTATTCATGAAGGCGAGCCGCCGTTTGCCTGTAGCGTAGCCGACCTTGGTCCGGCTCTCGATGCTCTCGACGTAACCGCTCTCCGTGACGAACTCGGGGACGAAGGTGCGCCTTGAACCGGTCGGCTCTTGTGCGACCATGAAGCTGATCCAGCGCCCGTTCGGCGAGAGCCGCAGATTGCTCGCCGAGCGCTTTTCGCCCAGGTAAAACGGCTTGATTTTTTCCCTCTCTTTCCTCTCGCGCTCTTCCTTCTCCCTCTTTTCCGCCCGCTCTCTGACGGTTTTCAGCAGGCGCTTTTCCTCCTCGCGCAGGAATTTCTGGCTCGGCGTCGGTTCGACTTTTCTCTCCGAGCCGCTGCGTATGTCGGTAAGCTGCTCGATTGCGCCGCTCTCGAGTTCGAGGGCGTAAAGGTTGCCGGCGCGTGTAAAGCAGACGCTCTTCTCCTGGCGGCAGAAGTGGGGGTCCGATTCCACATCTTTAGTCGCAGTGATTTGCCGCCGCTCTCCTTTCAGCATATCGTAGATAAACAGGTCGCCCTCCTCGGCGAAGACCATGCGTTTCTTTTGCCGGTCGAACTCCCCGGCAAAGGGGGGCGCTTTCTTCTCCTGGTCTTCGCTGAGCTTCCGCGGCCCGCCACCCTCGCGCGCCGCCACATACAGCGCCTCTTCTTTTTCGCCGGCCGGCTGCCACCTGAAATAAACGAAGCGGCCATCGCCCGACCAGCGGACCTCCCTCGGCGCGCGGCCCACCAGTTCGGGCCCGCGCATGATGTTGTCTATGGTCAGCTCGAACTCAGCCGCGCGCTCCTGCGGCAGAGCTACGGCTGCGAAAAGAAATACCAGGACCAAAGCGACTGGCTTCATAGTTTCGCTCCAGAGAGCGGAAATTATACAAGAAGAGGAGCCAGGAGCAAGAGGGAGAGCGAGAGCAAGAGGGACCCTCTCGCTCTTGCTCAATGCTCTTGCTCAATCTGCAGGGGAGGGGGGAAGGGAGGAAGGAGGGGATTGGGGCAGCTTCCTCCCTTCTTGGGGTGGGGTGAAGGATACACCTTAATTGCTTACCTGGATATTACCTCCTCCCAGCAGGCCCGAGGCCTCAGAGAGAGAGCCGCCGCTAGACCAGCGAATCAGGAAGCGGTCAGCCCCTTTGCCCGGCTCGGCGTTGTCCTCGACCTCCACTGTATACTGACAGGCGCTGCCATCTCGGAGCGTGCAGGGACCGCTGAAGCTGGCTTTATTTCCGGATACCGAGATCGCTGAGACCGTCCCCTTCAGGCCGACTCCCTGCTGCGAGTCATCGTAGTTAATGCGGCCGACAGGGGGGCTGGTCGCTTCGGCGTTAAAGGCGAAGTTGGCTTTGTTATCACTGCCGCGCGCTATCCAGCCGCCCCCTGCCGTTGATCCCACGGCGCCGCCGCCCTCAACGCCGCGCGCTACGCGCAAATAGAAGGGCATGCGTAGGCTCTCGCTGCCGTCGCTGCGGCTGGCTACCACATACCAGAGGAACTCGGTAGCTTCGGCTCCGGTATTATCGGTGCCGGCAATCTGGAGGCCACTGTTTGTGCCGTCAACCGCAACCGTTACATCGAACGTAGCGCTGCCGTTCGGCGGGACAGAGAGCGAGGTCTGGCTCAGGGTGAGCGAGAAGCCCGGAGTATCGAGCGGCCGCGTGACATCGCCGCGCAATGCCCCGGCATCGACCACGGAAAGGGTGTAAGAGCCGCCCGCTCCGCTTACATCCTTAAGCGTGACGGTGATCGTGCGCCGCTGGCGCGGGTCGCTTGCGGGCAGGCCGGTGCCGATCAACCGCTGCTGGCCGAAGCTGTGGCTCGGCAGGAAATTCGGATCGCTGGCCAGATCGGGCCCGCCTGTGCCGTTTTGATCATTAGTCCCCATCAGCGCTCTGATGCCGATGGCGCGCACCATCTCGGTCAGGCCGGCGCCGGTCTCGTGAACGAAAACCCGGTCGTCGTTGTCGGGAATCGGAGTGACGTTGTCCCGCTCGCGCAGGTTGGTCGAGCTGTTTATCAGGGCGGCCCGCACCATGCTCGGGCTGAAGTCGGGCCGGCCGCCCTGCGCATCGCGCACGAGCGCCGCCGCGCCGGAAACGTGCGGTCCGGAGAAGCTGGTGCCCGAGGCGCTGGCGAAACCGGTGGGGCTGCCGAGCGCGCCGACCTTGCTTGCCCCCATCAGTATCTCGACTCCAGGCGCGGTGATGTCGGGTTTGATCACCTTGAAATCGTTGTTCGGCCCGCGCGAGCTGAAGCCGGCGGTATCGGGCACAAAGAGCGCTGGGTCCTCGGGGTTGATGCGGATCGGGAATTTAGAGATACCGTTGGCATCGAAGCCCAGGCTATCGCGCAGCAAGAGCCCATCCTCGCGCGAGATGCTAAATACCGGAATAGCAGATGGCGCCAGGATCGCGCCGATCTGGCCGGGCCGATTGTTGAAGACCACCACTGCGATAGCCCCTTTAGCCGCGCAGTTAGTGGCCTTCACGGCAAAGAGCCCTGAGCCCTGGCCGGCTACAGTGACCGTGCTGCCGCGCTCGGTCAGACAGATGCGCCCTTTGACCTGATCGGGCACCTGATCCGGGGTATCGGCAAAGCCGGCGAAGACGTAGTTTTCCACCACAGGCGAGGTGATATTTTTTCCGCCGTTAGATTCAGGGGCAAAGAAGGCCAGGATCTTAGGCGTGCCGGCCTTCACCGTGATTCGGTCCGTTTCCAGCACATCGATGCTGTTCGGCGAGTTGCCCGGGTCTGTGGTTGCTGCCGTGGCCACCACCAGCCGGCCGGCGGCAGGCGATCCGATGGTGTTCTCGCCCGGGCCGCTGTTGCCAGCCGAGGCCTCGGGAAAGACGCCGAGGAATTGAAGATTTCCCGCAGCGCGGGCGAAGGCCGAATTTGGATTGCCGCCGGAGTTAGGGTCCTCATTGTCGTCGCCGAAGCTCATGTTTACCACCGTTGCTCTCGGTTTCGGGAAGCCGGCCAGGTCGCGCTCTCGCGCCGCGTCGTCGAGGGCCAGCAGGATCTGCGCTCCCACACAGTTCAGGCTGGGACAGACTTTGTAGTCCATGAGCAGGGCGCCCGGGGCTACTCCCTCGACGATCTCGCCTTTGTTAAGAATGGTGTCGGCGCGCGCCTTCAGCCCGGCGGCCGTGCTGGCCACGTTGGTCCCGTGGCCCAGGTCATCCCCTTCGACCGGCGCCGTCGAGAAGAGAAAACGATAGACCACTTTGGGATGATTTTCGCCGGGGAGAAACGGCGCGCCCTGCAGCCGCACTGGGCGAAGGTCGCCGCTGCGCTGCTCGAATTGCGCGTCGTCGAAGCGGGTATCGAACATCGGATTGGTATGGTCGATGCCGCTGTCGAGCACGGCGATAACCTGACCCGTAGAAGAGCCGTCCGCGTTGATCTGACCACTGCCGCGCAGGCCCAGGCTGCGTGCGCTGTTCGAACCATTGGCGCGGATATAAGGGACGCTGTTGTTGAGAATCAGGCGAAGCGGCACATCGACGGTGATTTGCCTGACGTTAGGGTGGGCGCGGATTCGCGCGACATCCAGGCCGGCGACCTCCAGGCGCACCGCATTGATCAACTCGGTATAGCGGTCGGGGACGGCCACCGCGCTGCCGCCCATCAGGACCGAGGTGCTGGTCAAGGTGTAGGCTATGCCGGCGGCGGTAAGGTCGCTCAAGAAATTGTCCTGCGCCAGCCGGACCGAGGCGCGGTGCAGGTCGGCGTCGAAGGGCTGTCCGGCGCTCGCCGCCTGGTAGCGGGCCACCGCCGTGGACTCGGGAGAGTTCAGCTCCACGAAGATCGGCGTCGCCTCCTGGGCATAGCCTGTCGCCACCAGGAGCGCAAACACCCATGAAGCCAGGAACAATTTCGCTGCAGCGATTCGCTGTCTATCTCTCGATGATCTCATCGCGGTCCTCCATATTGATAAGGCCAGGCCTCGGACTCGCCGCAGCCCGGGGGCTGGGCCCGCGAGGTAGAAGGGCCTCTCTGCCCTGCAGGCTTTTTATAGTAGCATCACTACTATCAAAAGATCGGCCTGATGTCAAGAATTTTTTAGCAGGAATTTGCAAATCCCTGAGCCGCCGGTTTGCGCGCTGAAATTTATAGTTTTAAAATTCATTTCATGCGGCCGCTCGAGGGAAAGACCATCGCGATCGTGGAACAGCGAATGACCGCCGAGCTGGCGCGCATGCTCGAGAGGCTCGGGGCCTCGGTACATCTCTGCCCGATGATCCGGCCCGAGTTCGACCCCGACCCGGAAAAGGTGCGCGAGCTGGCCGGCCTGACCATAGATGGCAAGATCGACCTGATCGTATTTCAGACCGGGATAGGAGCGCGCGCCCTGCTCGAGGCGGTGGAGAAGGCCGGCCTGGGCTCCGAATTCGCTGCGGCGCTCAACCGCATTACGGTGATGGCGCGCGGCCCGAAACCCGTGGCAGTGCTGCGCCGCGCCGGCATCAAGATCGACCTGGTGCCCGATGAGCCCACCTCGCACGGCATCGTCGAGAAGCTTCGCGGCCAGGAGCTGAAAGGCAAGAGAGTTGCCGTTCAGCTTTACGGCGATCCCAACGAATACCTGCGCGGCGAGCTGGAGGCGATGGGAGCGGAGGTGCTGGAGATAGTGCTCTATCGTTACATCCGTGTCGCCGATGACGCGCAGATCGCCGATCTGGTCTCAGCCCTGGAAAGCGGCCGCGCCGGCGTAATCGCTTTCACCAGCTCGCCGCAGGTGCACGCCCTCTTCGAGGCGGCTGCCGCGCTCGGCCTCGCCCAGCGGCTGCGTGCCGCCATGCGCGACAAAGCAGTCGTGGTAGCCGTCGGCCCGGTGACCTTCCGAGCGCTCAGAGAATCCGGCATAGATCCTCAGATCCTCTCCCCAGGCCACACCATGGCGGCAATGGTCTCAGCCCTCGCTGATTATTTCAGGAGCCGGGAGTCAGGAGCCAGGAGCCAGTAGTACGAGGCTATGGCGATACCTACGATTGTGATGTGCGCCCCTTTTTCTCCATGATCTCGGCGAACCCTGCGGTAAAATTATTATGAAGTTGTGGGAGGCAAATTTGTCGAGAGGACTTGTCCTGGCCAATTTGCTCTATCGCCCGATAAAGAGCGCCATCAGCATCCTGGCCATAGCCTTCATGGTCGCCTTTCTGCTGATAATTACCGGCCTGACGCGCGGCAAGCTCGAAGATATCGGCAAGCGGGTCGAAGGGGTCGGGGCCGATATCGTGTTTCAGCCGCCCGGCGCATCGGCCTTCCTGATCTTCAGCAGCTCTAAAATCCCGGTCAGCTTCGGCGAGAAGCTCCTCCAGGTCGAGGGTGTAGCCAGAGTCGCTCCAGTTCTGGTGGTGGTCCAATCTTACGGGAAGCTCGAGGTGGCCTTTGGGATAGATTTCGATAGCTTCGATGAGATAGGGAGCCCATTCGTCTTTTCAGCCGGCTCGCGCTTTACCGCTCCCGACCAGCTTCTGCTCGACGACGTGAAGGCGGAAAAGCTGGGGGTCGGGGTCAGCGACAAAGTAAGGCTGATGGGACGGGAATTCACCGTGGCCGGAATCGTGGAGCCGGGCAAGGGGTCGAGGTTCTTCATGCCGCTGGCCACGGCGCAGGAGCTGACCAATTCCGCCGGCCGCGCCTCGCTCTTCTTCGTAAAGTGTCAGAGCCCGAAGATTGTCCAGTCGGTCATAGAGCAGTTGAAGGCAGTCTTCCCTAACTATACCGTCCGCCCGCTGAAGGACTATGCTTCTTTCACCTGGACGGAAAACCTGCGCGCGCTGAACGTTTTCTTCGCCTCGCTCGTTGCAATCGCCGTCTCGGTGAGCTTTCTCGTCACTCTGCTCACCATGTACACCGCCATCGTCGAGCGGACCCGGATCATCGGGATAATGAAGTCGCTCGGCGCGAGCAAGGCTTATATCGTCTGGACCGTGCTGGCCGAATCGCTGCTCATCTGCGCCATCGGGATATTGCTCGGCTTCGGGATAGCCTTCGGCTTCAAGCGCTTCATGGCTGCATATTACGTCAGCCTGCCTGTTTTGATCTCACACGATTGGCTGCTCAGGGCGGCCCTGCTGGGCCTGGCAAGCGGCGCCCTGGGCGCGCTCTATCCAGCGCTGCGCGCTGCGCGCCTCGACCCGGTCCATGCCCTGAACCGATACTGATTCGTAAGCGTTCAGCTATCAGCCTTCAGCAAAAACAATGAGAGAAACAGGGTACAATTCCCCAGATGAGGGTTTGTACATCAGCCGTTGTTATTCCGGTCTTGATGACCGCTGATTGCTGACGGCTGAAAGCTTATAATCTCTTAGCGGCGGAGGAGGCTGCGCAGCCAGAGGAGGAAGAGGCGGAAGAGGGAAATCTTGCGCGGGGCGCCGGATGCCGGGACGAAGAATATTGTGGAGACGTTGGATACAGCTATTTTCCCATTGCACGCGGGGCAGCGCGTGCCGTCCTCAGGCGCCTCTGTATCGCACCAGGGGCATTTCATGTTTCGAATCGGTAGCCCGTCAGGCTACTTGTAGGAATGCAAGCCTGAGAGCAGATAAGTCACGCCGAGATAGGTGAAGAGCACGCAGGCGAAACCTATGATCGAAAAATAGACGCTGCGCCTGCCCGTCCAGTTGCGGGTCATGCGCACGTGCAGGTACGCGACGTAGACCAGGGCGGTAATCAGCGCCCAGACCTCTTTCGGGTCCCAGCCCCAGTAGCGCCCCCAGGCCTCGCCGGCCCAGATGGCGCCGGTTATGATCTGCAGCGAGAGCAGCGGCAGGCCGAAAGTTATCGTGCGATAGACCAGCCAGTCGAGCCTCTCCCTTTCGGGCAGTATCTGGATGATCGCCTCCTGCTTGGCGGTGAGGACGCAGAGGAAGAGCGTGGAGATGAGAGCGATGGCGATGCCGGTCAGCTCGAAGGGGCTGGACGAGAAGCTGACGGTGGGCGTGCGCGTAATGTGATAGATAAGCACGAGCAGCCCGATGATTTGCAGCGGCAGGCTGACCAGCACCAGCCTCCAGGCGCGGCGCCCGTACTGCGGCCTCTTGCCGGAAAGAACATAGAATATAAAGGCCAGCAGCGAGAGCAAGAGCACCGCCAGGAAGACCGGGCCGACTCCCGGCATCGGCACGCGCAGCGGTACCTCGGGAGCAACCATGATCTGGCGCCCATCGGCAAAGCCAGTCAGATGATAGGTCGCGCTGGTTATCAACGAAAACTGGTCCAGGAAAAAGTAAATCAGAAACGTGATCGCCGTGATATAGGCGCCGAAGCTCTCCGGCCTGACGCGGTCTTTAATTAGATAAAGCAGGGCGATGACGAACGAGATGGCGAAGGTGGGATAGGCGAGCATGGCCATCGAGACATGTATGTAAAGCCAGTAGGTGTTGAGCGCGGGCACCAGGAAGCCGGTGCGCTCGGTCGGGAAGATAGTGGCGAGCAGCACGGCGATGGTGGCCAGCGGCATGCTCACCAGGTTCATCTGGCGGAAGCGGGCTGAATAGACCACAACCAGGTTGATCAGCACCAGGGCCCAGGCAAACGACATCACCACCTCGTTGATGCCGCCATAGGGCGGGCGCCCGACGTCGACCCAGCGCAGGATGAAGCTGGTGGTGTGGAAGGTGAAGCCGGCCACGACCAGGGCCGAGGTGATCTTCAAGAAGCCGTCGTCGCGCGTGAAGACGTATCCGATAACCAGCACCGAGCAGGCCAGATAGCTGAGCAGCGTGAGTTGATTGAGCAGCGGCTCGCTCAGCCAGCCGAGCGAGAAGGCGCCGAATGCTCGGGGCAGGTTCACAGCCAGCGCGATAAGGATGGGCACTACGATCGGCAGGTAGACGGAAAGCGGAGACATCTGCCGCTCGGCCGTTGCGCTCGATTTCATCTTCCCTACCCCCCGAAACTAGCCTGCACAGCAGGCGCAGGCGCCTGTCGAGCAAGAGCCGCACCCCGGACCGGTCGAGGAGGCGCGGAAGACCGGACCGCCCTCGCTGATCACCGCGAAGCCGAACACCGAATATTGACGCTCGTTGCGGGAGCCGCCGCAGCTCGGACAGGCTATTTCCTGGTCTCGCTTCAAGACCAGCTTTTCGAATTTATTATGGCAATCCTGACAAATATACTCGTAAATCGGCATCTTCGCCTCGAATGGTCTAAACGTCCAACTAGTTTATAAATCTAACCTCAAGCCCGCCGGTTGTCAATACAACCGGCAGCGCATCGCACGGCAACGATGCTCTCCGAATAAATTCCATAAGGACCCGTTATTGTAGCTTTTCGATGGCCGGCGATTGTATACTTCATGATTGCGAGGTCGATATGAAGAAGAAGGTGGGAATACTCGGCGCGACCGGTGCGGTGGGCCAGCGGCTCGTGGCGATGCTGGAAAACCATCCCTGGTTCGAAGTCGCCGAACTCTGCGCCTCGGACCGCTCCGCCGGCGGCCGCTACGGCGAGCGGGTCCGCTGGAAGCTGCCCGGGCCTGTGCCCGAAAAGGCCGCTTCCCTCGAAATCAAGGAATGCCGTCTGCCGCTCGATTGCGACTTCGTCTTCTCGGCCCTCTCGGCCGAAACGGCGCGCGAGGTCGAGCCTGAATTCGCGCGCGCGGGCTACCCGGTGATCAGCAACGCCAGCGCCTACCGGATGAAAGAAAACGTGCCGCTGCTCATTCCGGAAATAAATTCAGATCACGTCAAGTTGATAGAAAGGCAGCGGCGCGAGGAGGGCTACACGCGCGGCTTCATCGTCACCAACCCGAACTGTTCGACCGTGGGGCTCTGCTTCGGGCTGGCCCCGCTCGAGCGCGAGTTCGGACTGGAGCGCGCCTGCGTCACCACGCTCCAGGCCATCTCGGGCGCGGGCTACACGGGCCTCTATGCAATGGACATCGTCGATAACATCATCCCCTATATCGCGGCAGAGGAGGCGAAGCTGGAGCGCGAGCCGCAGAAAATACTGGGCGAGCTTTCGGGCCACGAGGTGGTTGAAAAAAGAATACCGATAAGCGCGCAATGCAACCGGGTGGCCGTCGAGGATGGCCACACGCTGTGCGTTTCCGTGGCCCTCAGTAAAAAGCCAGACCGCGAGGCGATCGTCGAATGCTTCCGTTCCTTCCGCGGATCGCTAGAGCAATACGAATTGCCTTCGGCTCCGCGCCCGCCGATTATCGTCTTCGCCGAGGAGGACCGGCCGCAGCCGCGCTTGGATCGCGACCTGCTGGGGGGCATGGCGGTCTCGATTGGAAGGATCAGAGAGTGTCAGTTGCTCGATTACAAGTTCGTCGCGCTGGTGCATAACCTGGTGCGCGGAGCGGCGGGAGCGGCGCTGCTGAACGCGGAATTGCTCCACGCCCAGGGGCTGATTTAGAAACCCGAATTTCAAGACATTTGACGGTCAGCGAAGGGCCTCTTCCAGGGCGACGCTGGCATCCGTGTTCTCGTCGCGGTACTTGACGATCACCGGGGTGTAGATCGAAATCCCCTGCTCGCGGGCGAAGTCGCCCGAGGCGCGGCGGCTGCCGGGCACCACCACTGCCCCCTCCGGAACGATCAGCGGCGAATCGGCAGTGCGGCGATAGATTTTTCCTTTAACAAGATCGTAGAGGGGGGTCGAGCCGGTGAGTATAGTTCCGGCCCCAATCACCGCGCGCCGCTTGACAATCGTACCCTCGTAAATTCCGCAGTTGCCTCCAACCAGCGCCTCATCTTCGATAATCACCGGCAGGGCGCCCACCGGTTCGAGCACGCCGCCAAGCTGGGAGCCGGCGCTGAGGTGCACGCGCTTGCCGACCTGGGCACACGAGCCGACCAGGGCGTGCGAGTCGATCATCGCGCCGTCGTCCACGTAGGCTCCGACGTTTATGTACATAGGAGGCATCATGACCACGTCCCTGCCGATGTAGGCGCCGTCGCGCACCGCCGAGCCTCCGGGCACAAGCCGGATGTTTCGCTCCATCGCCTCCAGCCGTTTCAGCGGATATGTATCCTTATCGTAGAACGCGAATGGCCCGCCGGCGCGCATCTCCACGATCTTCCCCAATCGGAAGCCGAGCAATATCCCCTTCTTGACCCAGTGATTTACCTTCCAGGAATCTCCATCGGGCTCGGCGGCGCGCGCCTTCCCCTGATTGAGCAACTCCTTGAACTCGGCAAAGAGCGCGAGCGCCGCGCCGCCCAGTTCCGAAGCGGGCAATTCGTAAAGCCTCTCGATCTCAGCAATCAGGTCCATATCACTTCACAAGCTCCAGCTCTTCCAGAATGCGGCGCAGCCGGTCGCGGTTTTCCGGACGCATCGCGCAGAGCGGTAAATTGTAGTTCTCCTGGATCAGGCCCATCATGGCCAGCGCGGCCTTCACCGGTATCGGATTGGTTTCGATGAAGTTAGCGTTCATGAGCGGGAGCAGCCGGTAATGCAGCCGGCGCGCCTTCTCGTAGTCTCCCGCCAGGGCCGCATCCACCATCTGCTTCATCAGGCCAGGCGCCTCGTTCGATACGACCGACACCACGCCGTCGCCGCCGGCGGCGATGATCGGAAGCGCCAGCGCATCGTCGCCCGATAGCACCGCAAAGCCCGAGGGGCGCTGTCTGATGATCTCCATGATCTGCCCGAGGTTGCCGGAGGCCTCTTTCACTCCGACGACATTACGAATTTCCGCCAGGCGCATCAATGTCTGCGGCTCGAGGTTGCAGCCGGTACGCCCCGGCACATTGTAGACGATTAATGGAACCCGCACCGACTCGGCCACGGCGCGGAAGTGCTGAAACAGTCCCTCCTGCGTCGGGCGGTTGTAGTAAGGCGTGACCGAAAGGATGGCATCGGCGCCGGCCTCCTCGGCAGCGCGGGCCAGGGCCACAGCCGTGCGCGTCGAATTGCTGCCGGCCCCGGCAATCACCGGCACGCGCTTGCGGACCTGCTCGACCACGGCCTTTATCACGCGATGCTGCTCCTCGTGCGTAAGGGTTGCGCTCTCGCCGGTCGTGCCGCAGGGAGAGATGCCGTCGATCCCCTGCTCGAGCTGGTAATCGACCAGCCCCTTCAGCGCTGAATAATCGACGCTCCCATCCTGCAACAGAGGGGTGACAAGAGCGGTTATCGTGCCCGAAAATTTTGCCCTCTCAGTCATTGCTCCTCCTGAGGAGCCAAAGGGAGGAGCTAGGAGCTAGAAGTTAGAAGCTAGAATAAATACATGTGCTGCAAGGCGAGGTACGTAAGGGGCAATAGACTCTCTCTGCTCCTTTCATTTCAACCATTGCTACACCATCACTTCTGTAGCTTCATCGAGATTAGTCTCCTAGCTTCTAACTTCTAGCTCCTAGCTCCTCCCTTTGGCTCCTTTTAAACCAGGTCTTCTCGATCCAATATCTCCTGAAAAGTGAAGACGCCTTTCCTGTTTACGATCCAGCGGGCGGCGAGCAGGGCGCCGAGGGCGAAGCCGCGCCGGCTGCGCGCCTCGTGCTCGAGGCGGATGCTGTCGTGCGGCGAATCGAAGCCGACGACGTGCGTGCCGAAGATATAGCCGGCCCTGATCGAAGCCATGTGCAGCCTGTCCTCTGAAATCTTCCCCTCGGGCGGCGCTGCTTGAATTTCGCGCTTGCGCGAGAGGGCGCCGAGCAGCGCGCGCCCCAGCTCCAGCGCCGTTCCGCTCGGACTATCGGCCTTCTGGCGATGGTGCAGCTCGATGATATACGGGTCATACTCGGCGAAGCGGTCGAAGAGGCGGCCGGCATAAGCGACGATCTTTAAGAACAAATTAACGCCTATCGAGAAATTCGGCGCGTAGACCAGCCCGGTCCCCTCCTCCTCGACGATGCGCTTCGCCTCGTCCAGCCGCTCGTACCAGCCGGTCGTTCCTATCACAACCGGCAGGCGGCAGGCTGCTGCGCTCCTGATATTATCGAGCACCGCCTGTCGCGTCGAGAAATCGATGCCGACCTCGGCTCCAGCCAGCGTCTCTTTCCTAATACCGCTCCCCTGCGGGTTATTGCGCGAGTTGAAAAGAGCGACGACCTCGATTCCGGCCTCGCGCGCCGCCGCTTCGATCTCGCGTCCCATTTTACCGTAACCGATCAGAGCGATCTTCAATCGAGGTCTCCCGCGGCGCCTTCCGGGAAAAACTCCTGGTGCAGGGCGGCGACGACTCGCCGCGCCTGCTCTTCGTCCACGACGAAGCTCAGGTTAATTTCGGAGGCGCCCTGCGATATCATGTAGACATTGATATCTTCGATGGTCTTGAAGACCTTGCCCGCGATCCCCGGCGTTAACTTGAGCTGCTCGCCGACCACGCAGACGATCGCCTTGTTGTCCTCGACGGTAACGCGGGCGAAGCTCCCGAGTTCCCGCACTATTTCATCGAGACGCTCGCGGCTGTCCACCGTGATCGAAACGCTGACCTCGGAGGTCGAGACCAGGTCTACCGGGGCGTGATAGCGGTCGAAGACGTCGAAGATCTTCTTCATGAAGCCGTAGGCCATGAGCATGCGCGTCGAGTAGACGTTGATCATGGTGATGCCACGCTTGCAGGCGATGGCCTTGATGTAGCCCCTGGAAGGAGCGATCTGAGAAGTAATCAAAGTGCCACTGGCATCGGGCCGGTGCGAGTTGAAGATACGCACCGATATGTTCCTGCGTATCGCCGGCTGGATAGTGCTCGGGTGCAGGACCTTGGCTCCGAAGTAGGCCAGCTCCGAGGCCTCGGCAAAGGAGAGGACCTTGATTCGCCTGGCGCCTGGCACCAGGCGCGGGTCGGCGGTGAGCATCCCATCGACATCGGTCCAGATCTGGATCTCCTCGGCGTTGAGCGCCGCGCCGAGCAGAGCCGCGGTGTAATCCGAGCCGCCGCGCCCAAGCGTCGTGGTTATACCGTCGCGCGTCGCTCCGATGTATCCCTGCGTTACCGGCACGAAACCCGAGTCGATGGCGGGAAGCAGCGCAGCGCGCGCCCGCTGCTCTATCTCGTCCAGCAGCGGATTGGCGCGCGTGAAGCTGTCGTCGGTGATGACGATAGAGCGGGCATCCAGGAGCTGTGCCCTTATGTTCCGCTCGAGCATTGCCGCAGAGACGATTAAAGTCGAAAGCCGCTCGCCGTAGCTGGCGATGGCATCGAGCGAGCGCGGCGTGAGTTCGCGCAGTATCGACAGCCCTTTGACCAGGTTCAAGGCCTGCTCGAAGTGCGCGTCGATCTCAACGCGTATTTTCCCCTTCTGTTCGTTCAACAGGGCATCGGCCAGATCGAGATGGCGCCGCCGTTCCTCCTCGAGCAGCGAGACCGCCTCATCGGCCAGGCCACGGCCGGCCAGGCCGGCTATCTCTATCAAACGATTGGTCGCACCCGCGATGGCCGAGAGCACCACTACGGGGCTGCGCTCGAGCTGGCGCGAGATTATCTCGATGGCGTTGTCCATCGCCGCGGCATCCCCTACCGAGGTGCCGCCGAATTTCATCACGATCATCGATTTCCTTCACCGTATCGACTGCTCAGCGGAGCAGCGCTTTAACAAGGTAACAGTAGATATCCACAGCCTCACGCAGCTCTCGCTTGGCGATCTTTTCCTCCATGGTATGCGCATCGAGGATCGAGCCCGGCCCGATCAGCAGCGGCCTGCCTATCGGCCTGAGATAAGGGATATCGGTGCCGAACGAGACGACCGTTGTCGGCAGGCCCTCTATCTTCTCCATGCGCTGCGGGTCCGAAGAGAGTATGATCTCAACCTCGGCCCGCCCGGCGACGGCGGCCATAATCTTCTCACACGCCGCTTCGGCCGGCCCGACCAACCGGAGCATCAGGGCCGCCTCGGCTCTATCGGCGACAACATTCGGGCGCACGCCGCCGCTTATCATGCCTGTGTTTAAAGTAGCACGGCCGAGCAGCGGGTCGCTGCCGAAATCGATCCGCCTGAGGTCGGCCAGAATATCCAAAAGCTTGTCTATGGCCGACTCGGCCCGCTCGGGATAGGCGGAATGGCCGGCGCGCCCCTTTGTCTTTATGCGAAAGGCGAGCGAGCCCTTGTGGCCGACGGCCAGCTTGTTTTCGGTCGGCTCGCCGACAATCAGGTACTCGGCGCGCAGCCCCGAAGCGGCCGCTGTTTTTGCCCCCGCGCTGTCGATTTCTTCGCCGACCGTGAAGAGATAACCGAAGCCCTTGGTCCCCTCTCGCGCCAGCCGGCCTCCCGCCTCGACCATCGCTGCGATAATCCCCTTGGCGTCGCAGGCCCCGCGCCCGAAGATATACTCGGCCTCCTCGCGGAAAGGAATATAAGGGGGCACGGTATCGAGGTGGGTAGAAAGTAAAACTCGCGGCGAACCGAAAGAGGCCAGCAGGTTGAACCGCCCGTCCGCTACCGGTTGCCGCATAACGGCGCAGCCGAGCCGTTCGAGCTGCGCGGCGAGAAATTCTCCTAGTTTCTCCTCGCTCCCCGTAATCGAAGGGATAGCTATCAGCTGCTCCAGCAGTCCGCCCGCCTCCATGAACCTCAAGCTCGAAATTATCAAAGCTTCATTTTCATTCTTTTCCCCAGAGGCTGTCAACTCTGTAAAAAAGAGGAGCTAGAAGCTAGGAGTTAGAAGCTAGAATAAATATATGGTGTAGGGGTGGAGGCGATAGATAACCTTCTCGGGCCGGCTATGGATTCTCTCCTTTTCTATGGCCTCACCACCTAGGTATCTTTATCGAGATCAATCTCCTAGCTTCTAACTCCTAGCTTCTAGCTCCTCTAATTGAATTTGCATACATGCGTTCATGACCGGCGTAACCTCAGAGAAGATGGCCAGCATCGATTCGACCAGTTCGAGGCCGCCGACCGAGCGGACCTCCTTTTCGCGCATCGGATAGTAGAGCTGAAATCCGCACCAATCGCCGGCCGTCGCCGAAGCGAGGATTCTCGTGAGCTGGGCGGCCCCCTTTAAGTTGCGCGCGTTAAGCTCGCTGCTCTCCTCCCAGCTTCCGGCGAATATCCTGAAGCCGTCGCGGCGCACCAATCGAAGCAGGAGTTTTTCGAACCCGCGGTCTTTCTTTAATTTCGCCAACAGCCTGTTCCAGTCCCAGTCGCTGCGCAGCCGGCATTCCGGGTACTCGCGCGGCGGCCTGAGGAAGCCCCGCTCGACCTGCATTCCGGCCTTGAAGATCCTTTCGCTGCGTTCGAGCGAGATAAAAAACTTAGAGCATCCGAAGTTGACGTGACTGGAGATGGGCTTGGCCAGGCGATTGGCCTGCGGGAAAAAGGCAATCCACTGCCAGTATACGCCGCGGCCCCAGCGCACCGTGGTGAATGTCTGTCCGAAAGAATCCTCGAGCGCTGCTTTGAGGATGCGGGTTATGCGCTCGTGCGGCTCGAGGTTGCCGACGCGAATCCCCCGCTCGAAATCGAGGTATTCGGCACGAAAGGCGATTCCGGGCGGAGCGGCCAGCCGCCGAACATTTCGGGTTTCTATAAGCTCTTCTCGCGACATGGAAAAACAGGAGCTAGAAGCTAGGAGCTAGGAGCTAGAATATTAATCTCGATGAAGCTATAGTGGTGGTGGGGCAATGGGTTAAAGGGGAAGAACAGATGTATCCCTTCCCCATTGCTGATATATGCTTTATTCTAGCTTCTAGCTCCTAGCTTCTAGCTCCTCCTTTATTCGGCGTTTCGCAGCACGATGTCGGCGATGCGGCGGGACAGATTGATCAGCCGCGCCTCCTCCAAGTTGGCCATGAGCGCCACAGCGAAGCGTTCGCCGGGCAGCATATAGAGTATAGTGCTCACGCGCTGTTGCCCGCCCGTATGCCAGACCTCTTTTCGGCCGTCTCGCTCGCTGATGAACCATCCAAGGCCGTAGCCTATGAACTGTCCGTTACGGCTGGTACCGGCGAGCCGCCCGTCGCGGGTGCGCTGCTGCGAGAACATCTGCTCCAGAGTGGCTTTCTTCACCAGCTCGCCGGTCTGCACAGCAATGGCAAACTTAACCAGGTCGATGACGGTGGAGCAGAATCCCCCGCCGGGGATCTTGTTGCTGGTATCGGCCAGCGCCGAGTTGCGCAACTGGCCGCTCGAGGTTTTGCGATAGCCCTGGGCGCGGTTGGGTATGATCTCGTAGACGTCGTCAGCACGCATGCGGCGCATTCCCGCCGGCACGAAGATATTCTCGCGGACGAAGTCCAGATATTTCATGCCCGAGGCCCCCTCGATGGCGCAGCCGAGCAGGTTATAGCCATAGGTGGTATAGGAGAATTTGGTCCCCGGCTCATGCAGCAGCGGATCGTTCTTAAAGATTTCGAGCGTATCCGAGATCTCTGTATAGTGGCGCGTGCTGTTGAACTCCTCGGGGCCGCGGTAATGGCGGATGCCGCCGAGATGTCCCAGCAGCTGGCGCGCGGTTACCAGCCAGGGCTTTTCGGGAAAGGCTGGACAATACTTTTGAATCGGAGCGTCCAGATCGAGTTTGCCTCTTTCAGCAAGCTGCATTATCGCGACCGCTGTGACCGACTTCGATATCGAGCCGAGGCGATAAACGGTGGCCGACTTTGCCGGGACGTAATTCTCCAGGTCGGCCAGGCCGAAGCCGTCCGACCAGACCAGTCGATGATCGGCGGCCACAGCCGCCGATAGCCCCGGGATATTCTGCTGCGACATCTCGGCCGAAATGGCCCTCTCGATTTTCTCGAGCGCGGCGGCCGGCAGGCCGGTGGGGCCTTGCGCCGCCGGGGCCGGAGCGAAAACTACCAGGAAAAGCATGAGGACGAAAAACCTCGTTGCCATCTCAGACCTCCATCAGCCCTAATTATAACAGCCTTCGTTCGCGGCAAAGCACTCCGCCCTCGGTTCCACGCTTCGCTACCAACTGTACTAAACAGCATAAGAAATATATTGCCATTTTGCGTGCGTTCAAATAAGATTGTTATACAGCGGAGGTGGGAGATGAAGCATAGCCGCGAGGTGGTGATCAGCGACAACGGCTGGCGCTATCTCGAGATTCGCCGCATGAAAAGAGTTAATAGAGAGGGGGTCAGGATCGTGGAGTGGATGAAGTCCAACCGGCTAAGCAAAAAATACAAACTCTATGAGATGTGGATACCGATGCGCTACGCCCCCGACGTCGTCAAGGCCCTGGACGCTCTCATTAGCGAACACGAGTCGCAGCGGCTCGTCTCCAGCGGTTGCTAAATCAGCCGGCGGCCTTTAGATTTTTGGACTGCCGATTTTCTTATTCCTGGCTCGAGGTTGCTGCTATTGCTCTGGAGGCAGTGCTGAAGGTCTGCGGACCTGCCGCATCTGCTTGAGGAGCTGTTCCAGCCGTTTTAGCTCCTCGCCGTAAGCAGCCCAGTTACCCTCGCGCTGATGGCGCACCGCCTGCTCGAAGCGGGCGTTGGCCTCTTCGATAAGTTGCGCCAGGTCCCGCTGAGGAGGGGCGAGCTCCTCGGGAGCCGGTTCCGTCGGCTCCCGCCTTTCCCGCATCCCGAAGACGCGGGCCAGTGCCCGCTCGAGCGTCTCCTCCATAGCGATGCGGTTGCCGTAAGCCACGATCACCCGCTTCAGCTCGGGCAGGCCGCCGGCCTGCGCCGCCGACAGGTAAAGCGGTTCGACATAGATCAGCGACTCCTCGATCGGTATGACCAGCAGGCTGCCCCGTATTACGGTCGAGCCGGCGCGGTTCCAAAGCGAGAGCTGCTGCGAGATCTCCGGGTCCTGGTCGATGCGCGATTCTATCTGCTGCGGGCCATAAATCAGGCGCTGCTTCGGGAAAAAGTAGACTATGATCTGGCCGTAGTTCGGCGGGTCGCAGCGCGCGGCCATCCAGGCGATCATGTTGTCCTTTTTAGCAGGAGTAAAAGGGATCATCAATATGAACTCCTCGCTCTCGCCCAGTCCCGCCAGCTTCATTATGGTATAGTAGGGCTCCATCTCCAGCTCGCTCCCCCCTACGGAGCGGCGCGGCAGGCGCCAGAGGTCCTCCTTGTTGTAAAACACCTGCGGATCGGTCATGTGATAGGTGGCGTAAACCGCCGCCTGGATCGAAAACAGCCGCTCCGGATAGCGCAGGTGCGCGCGCAGGTCCTCGGGCATCTCGGAAAGGGGCTTGAAGACGCCGTCGAATATCTGCCTGTAGGTGTTGATGATCGGGTCTTCCTCGTCGCTGATATAAAAACTCATTGTACCGTTATAGGCATCGACGACGGCTTTCACCGAGTTGCGGATGTAGTTGCCGACTCCCGGAGTCGGGCTGGCGTAGGGATAGCCCTGCGTAACCGTGTAGCCGTCGCAGATCCAGAACAGCCTGCCGTTGCGCGAGATCACCATGTAAGGGTCGGGATCGTACGCGATGAACGGCGTGGCCATCTTGAGCCTTTCCACCACCCGGCGGTAGATCAGTATCCGGCTCTCCTCGACGATCTCGGAAGAGAGCGGTATTTTCAGCTCCTTGAAGCGCAGCGCGAAGAGCAGCTTGCGCCAGAAGCTTCCGATATTGACCCCCCCGGAACCTTGATATTCCGTGTAGATATTCTGATCGCCCGCCGGATAATCGAACTCCTTCGCCCTGGTGTTGGTGATGACGTATTCGTTGGCCAGCTCGCCGTAGTAGATCTCGGGCCTGGTCACTTTCAGGTCAACGCTCGAGCCTGGAGGTATATCTTTCACGAAGAACTCCGGCAGGCCCTCGCGCGTCACCTGGTTTACCGGCCCGAGGCAGAGGCCGTAGCCGTGGGTGTAGGTGAGGTGCTCGTTTATCCAGATGCGGCTGGGGAGGCTCTCGTGCGAAAGCTCGCGGGGCGAGAGCATGATCTGACGGTAATCGCCGTCTATGACGTAGCGGTCGTTGTCAACGTCGACGAACTCGTAGTATGTCCTTATCTCCTGGAGCTGGCTGTAGGTGGTAAGCAGCGGGCGGTGGTCCCAGAGCCTGATGTTCTCTAGCGTGGCGCTGTTGCGCGCCAGATCGTCCGGAGTCAAGTTCTCGGCGGCCGGGAATTCCTTCTCGACGATCTTGTCCACGCCGTAAGCCAGGCGCGTGTATTTGATGCCGTTGGCGATGAAGGGATGTTCGCGCGAGATCTCATTCGGCGCCACCTCGAACCTCTGCACGATTTCAGGATAAATATTGTTCCCTATGATCGTGCTGACAAGGATAACGCCGGCTGCGATCAGCACCGGCTTGAAGCTCTGGATGAAAATGGTGGCCGCGGCGACCAGCGCCGCGAGCAGCGAGGCGACCGCCAGCAGCCTGAGCACCGGCAGGTGCGCGTGCACGTCGGCGTAGCCGGCGCCGTAGACCACGCCGCGCTCCGAATAGAGAAGATCGTAGCTCGAGAGCCGGAAGCCGTAGGCCATCGCCAGGAAGAACAGTGCGGCGAGAACCATCATGTGCCGGCGCGCCGATGGGGAAAGGCCGAAACCGGCCAGGCCGAACCATACGTGGCCGTTTATCAGATAAATGAAGAAAGCCACGGCGGCCCCGAGCAGGACCATAAACAGAGAGAAGCCGTAGAGGGCGCGATAGAGGGGAAGCTCGAAGACGTAAAAGCCTATATCTTTCTGGTAAAGCGGATCGGCCACGCCGAAGGGAACCAGGTTTTGAAATTTGAGCCAGGTCTCCCAGTGGCCCGCCGCCCAGATCGCTGCGAAGTAAGCTACCAGCAGAGCCAGCAGCAGGAGCAGCTTCGAGATGACGCGGCGAATGAAGTCGAACTGCGTCAGGTCGATGACGCTGCCGGCCAGGAAAATCCGGCTGCGTATGCCAGGGCGCCGCTTGGCCATTAAACCGTTGAGCCAGATGAAGGCGCCGGCCGCAAGCCCAAACAGAGCGGCAAGCAGCAGCTTGGTCTTGAGCCGAATCAGAAAAACCGGAGTGTAGCCGACCTCTTTGAACCAGAGCCAGTCCGTGGCCATAGCGACCAGGCTGTCGAGAAAGCTAAAGAATAGAAGCAAAACTAAAATTATAAACAGCCAAGTGCGCATTTTTCCCTCGAGCCTGTTAGCTGCAAATTATAACAAATTAGAATTCAAGAGCAAGTAGGAATGCGCCGGTGCGGCAACTGACCTCACCCCTTTTATCCCCTCTCGGCAAGCGGAGAGGGAAAGCAGGCAACCGGAATTTTAACACCCACCGACTTCCAGTTGGCGCACCGGGAATTTTTATAGAATGGAACACAGTGGCTAAAGCCATTTGATTCCGTGCCGGGAGGCGTTTTCGTTTAAGAGATCGTCCAATTCCCTGAGTGTAAGCGCTTTGGGAGGCGGAAACCTGGCCCGGATTTTTGTTTTAATATCCCTGTGATGCCGGACAAAGGATGCCAGATCGAGGGGGAATTTTCGCGGGTCCGCACCAATAAGATCGAAGCGTTTTTTAGCCCGCTTAAGGATGTCTTTCCACCTTTCCATATCCACCAGCCCTACGCCTACGCGGAAACCGCCGGAAGATTGCGCGAGGAGGGGCGGAATGCAGCTCAAGCGGGAGTCAGGTTGAGCATCCGAGACTATATTTTGGAATGAGCGAGGTGATCCATCAGCAGTCAGCTTTCAGCCTCCAACCGATTGCTGATGGATCAAATGGAGCAAGAGCGTAATGAAAAATATGAATGATTCGTCGATCACGATAGCCTTCGTCGGCGACGTCATGCTGGGGCGCCTGGTAAACGACGCTATACGAAGGCACGGGCCGGCCCATGTATGGGGAGATACCCTGCATGTTCTCCTCTCCGCTGATTTCAGAGCGATAAACCTCGAGTGTGTGATTGCAGAAAGCGGCAAGCCATGGACGCGAACGCCCAAGGCCTTCCATTTCAGAGCAGAGCCTGTCGCGATCGAGGCTCTACGCTATGCTAAGATCGATTACGTGTCGATTGCCAACAACCACTCGCTCGATTTCGGAGAGGAGGCGCTCATCGAGATGGTTGAACTTCTCGATCGAGCCAATATCGCACGTGCGGGCGCGGGCAGAAATTTAAACGAGGCCCGCCGTCCAGCTATCCTCGAAAGAAAGGGATTCAAGATAGGAGTCATTTCGTTCACCGATAACGAGCCGATATGGCAAGCTGGGGAACAAAGGCCGGGCATATTTTACCTCCCTATCACGACGCAAGAGGAGAGCTTCAAACAGGTGAGCGAAGCGGTAAAAGATCTGCGCGCATCGTGCGATCTTATCGTTGTCTCTGCGCATTGGGGGCCAAACATGGTGGAGTATCCTCCGCCCGAGCATATCGCCTTCGCACATGCAGCGATGGATGCAGGCGCCGATATCTTCCATGGTCACTCCTCGCATGTTTTCCAGGGGATTGAGGCTTACCGGGGCAAAGTCATTTTTTATGACTGCGGCGATTTCATCGATGATTATGTGGTGGATGAGGACCTCAGAAACGATGAGTCCTTTATTTTCCTGGTAACCTTAACGAGAGAGGGGGAGAGAGAAATCGAAATTGTTCCCGTGATTATTAACGATTTCACCTTCTGCCAGGTGAATGTCGCTCGGGGCCGGATTGCACGCAGAATTATCCGCCGGATGATCCGCCGTTCCTGGCCGTTTGGCACCAGCTTCAAGGAAAGACCTGGCGGCAGGTGGAAAGTGCTCCTACCCGTCCATTCCAGGGAGAGATAGCCTCCTAGCGCGGCGATGCCGTGATTCTCAATTTGATTCCCTCCAGGACGCGGTCGAACATCTCGGAGGTCAGCTTTCCCGTGAAGGTATTCTGCTGGCTCGGATGGTAAGAGGCGGCGAGCAGGGGGAGACAGGGCGATATTGAATAAATAGCACCATGCCGGAAAATATAACGGCTTTTTTTAAAATCGACCTGTTTGGAAAGGATGTCCAGACAGATGTCAAAGGCCAGCCGGCCGAGCGCGAGTATCGCTTTCAAGCGTTCGAGCAGGCGCAGTTCCTCTTCGAGAAAGCTCCGGCAGCGCTCCACCTCGCGGCGCGCCGGCTTGTTATCCGGCGGGGCGCAGCGCAGCACCGCGCTGATATAAGCTCCTTTCAATTTGAGGCCGTCATGCCGGTTCACTGAGAGCGGATGGTTGGCGAAGCCGGCGCGATGGAGGGCGCTGTAGAGGAAATCGCCGGACCGGTCGCCGGTGAAAAGCCGGCCGGTGCGATTGGCGCCGTGTGCCGCCGGTGCCAGGCCCACTATCAACAGTTCGGCCTGCCGGTCGCCGAATCCCGGCACCGGCAGCCCCCAGTACTCCTGGTCGGCAAAGGCGCGGCGCCGCTTGGCGGCTATCTCCAGACAGTAGCGGCGCAGGCGCGGGCAGCGCCGGCAGCTTACGATCCTATCGGCAAGCTCGACAAAGCTATCGCGCGCGCTGTTCGATGCCGCTCGCTTCCTCATCGCGTTATAATTTCAAGCAGGTGCTGAAATGGCTTTTCACAGGCTGAAGCTCGCCGAGGCCGGCACGCTGGTCCTCCGGCAAATCCACTGCGATAACTGCTCGCTCTGCTACAGCAACGACTTCATCTGGGATCCGCAGCTCGAAGCTTACCTCTGCGTGCAGTGCCGGGGAATCCTCTATTATGACCCGGAGCAGGGAGCCTATGAGATCAGATTCGAGCCGGCAGAGGCGTAAGCCGACCCTCAATTCACGACCAGCTCCAAGCTCTTATTGCCGACTATCACATATTCCGTCTCGAGGCGCTCCTCGAAAAGCAGGGCCTCGTTCAAGTCTTGATAATCCCCTTGCGCCCGTTGCGAACTGATCACCGACAGGATCGAGGCGGGCAGCGCGGGCAATCTCGTGTTGCCGACTATCGCCCCGGGGAGCTTCTGATAACCTACAACGTAGAGGTGATTATTGGGCCGGATCCGGTTCAAAGATCGGATCAGTTCGGATAGGCTCTGCGCCGATTCCGTTTTGCCCTGATCAGGTTCTATGCCGGCGGCGCTCCCTATAGAGATAAAGAGCTTCCCTTTCTGGGCCTCGGGCGGGATGGTCAGGTCGATTTCCCTGACCATGATCTCGCCGCGATAGGGCTTCAAGAAGACCTTCACCGCCACCTTCTCGCCCGGCCGCGCCTCTCGCCTCGCCGTCCAGAGCCTCTCGACTTCCATGCTGCGCGTGCCGTGGCTGGGCTTTAAGTTCAGTTCTATGGCTTCGATCTCGACCGGGTCGAGCGGATTGTTGAACAGTTTTTCGAACACAGCGCTTACCTTGAAGGTCAACGCCAGCATCGGGCCCGGGCCGGATGCCGGGAAAGAACCGCCGGTAAAGAGATCGCGCAGCCGCACCTCCGGATAGCCTTTTAATTTGATCCTGCCGTCAAGCTCGATGGTCGCCTCTTGAGAATAATACGGGCTGCTGAAAATCGAATTGACCAGAGCGACCTGCAGCAGCAGCGGGGTCAGGAGCTTGTTCTGGAAGAGCTGGACCTGGTATTTAACGGGCGGGCCGTTTTCGGGGCGAAGCTGGATCGAGGCCGGGATCATTTCCGGCGCCTGGCCGATTATCCCTTCCACCGCCGTCATGCCGTCGTGGCGGATTCTGCCGATCAGCCCGGTTGTCCTGGAGATTTTGAACGAGGCGAAATCCGATGACAGGGTGGCGATAATCTCGGCCCCGGCCATGGGCATATCGACCGGCCCGAAATTGAGAAAGGGATGGCCGAAGGCGAGCAGCCTGTTTCCGTCGCGGTAGGTGATTGTGCCTGTAGCAGCAATGCTCATATCGCCCCGCATCAGCTGCGCCGCGACGGCAGCGCCGGGAACGAGCGGCAGGTCGGCCGCCGATTGCGACGAGCCGCTGCCGCCGGCTATCGCCAGGCAGTTGTAGCGCTCGAACGCCGGGGCGAATCGCTCTATCACCTCCGGGGCGAAACCGGAAAAGACCAGCGGCGTCTTGATAGGCACCATGTGCAACCTGAGCTGCGAAGGATCGAGCCAGGCCCGCTCCAGAGGCTCGATCTTTCTATCTATCGACTGCTCTGCGCGCGGCGGCTGCCTGAGGCTCCGCCGCAGCATGTTCTCTATCGGGGTGATTCCGGCAATCGGCTCCTTCGTGAAGATGCCGAAGCGGAGCGAAATCGAACCGGCCAGCTTGCCGTCTATATAGACCGGGCTGCCGCTCATGCCGGCGACAACCCCCGTGCGCACCACTTTATCGCCGAGCAGCCTGGCCAGGATGATGTCCTGCTTCGGCCCGAGCAGATTGGGGAGCACGCCCAGAACCTCGACGCCGAACTCTTCAATCTCCGTTCCTTCGAAGATGGTCCTGGCCACGCCCACCATGCCGCGTTTTACTTGAGAGAGGGGCATGATCTCATCGCCGGCCCGCAACTCCAGGCCCGATAACACAAAAAAAAGCAGCAGCAGAGAGCTAAACTTCATATTCCATACTCCCGATCCCTCCAAAAGGGTCCGCCTCACCGCGAGTATATCTTAGCGCGCCCGCTATTTTCCAGGGGAAAGTTGAAAACGAGAGGCCGGCCGTCGGGAGATCAGGGCAAAATACAGAATATAAACGCCCGGTGCGGCGGGCGCCTGCACGGCCCTGCGCTGGGCTGCGCATGGTTGTATTTTCGTTTCGTTCGAAATACAATCAAAAGCAGATGATGAGGGTTTGCACGTCAGCCGTTGTTTTTTCAGGTCTTGCCGATGGCTGAAAGCTGACGTCTGAAAGCTTACACTACTTGTTATTTACTGCGAGGATGATCCAGGAGTGGGTGTTGTGGAGCAGGCTGGTGTCGATGTCGTAAGATGCGAACCGGAACTTGCCGGGAGCGAGACCCCGTTTGATCTCGGGATTTAGCACGCCGTCGGGCAAGACGGTCTCAGAAAGATTGATGTTCTGCGAGATTATTACCCCCACGCGCCCTTCGGCCAACCTCTTCTCCCAAAGCGACCTCTTTTCTCCGAAAGGAACCAGGGCGTTCTCGAAGATGCAGAGCTGAGAGAAGCGCCTGCGGAATAAATCGTCGATCTCATGGAAAGAGAAACCATGCTCGCCGAGCATTTCGCTGTTGGGCGTCCCGATGATCAAAAGCCCGCCGCTGCGCGTGATTCTCTTCAGCTCGCTTATTGCCTTTTCTTCCATTCGGAACTGCTTGACGTGTTCGAGGACCTCGCTGCATATCGTTACGTCGAAGGAGCTGTCGCGATAATATTTCAAATCGGTGATGCTTTGGACCGTGAACTCGGCCGAGCCGCCGTATCGGGAGCGGGCGAAAGCGATGCCGTGTCTGGAAGCATCCGAGCCGCAGACGCGCGCCGCTCCGCTTTTCTTCAGCATTTCGCAGCCGTAGCCTGAGCCGCACCCCACGTCGGCGACACGCTTGCCCGCGACGAATTGCGCGGCGAACCTGTAGAATTTGCGATGATTTAAGAAGTTGTTGACGTCGTTTCTCGCCGGACGACGCCTCATCCCGAGCCGGTTGTAGACGATGCCGTCCGGATATACCCTCAGGTAGTCTTCGAAATAGTAACGTCCCGTCAGTCTTCCGATGAGGCCGGCAGCGAGATTATAGATTCTCTCCGCCATCCCCCTCATGATTTATCGTGCGACGGGAAACGGAAGACGAGTAAAAACGTTTTCTTCGTTTCCCGTTTTTCGCCTCCCGGCTTTCGCTTCACTCCCGCTCGGCGCGGCGCACCACCATGATCGTCAGATCATCTTTTTTCGGCGCTCCGGAAAGGAAGGCTTTGAGGTCTTCGCGGCAGGCATCGACCAGGGCCTGCGGTCCGAGAGCCGAACAATTTTTCAACAATGCCGACAATCGCTCCACGCCGTACTCGGCATCGGAGTCGCCGCGGGCTTCGGAGAGCCCGTCGGTGTAAAGGAAGAGGGTATCGCCCGCAGCCAGCCGTATCCTCCTGGCCGAATACTCTCCGCTGCAGAACATGCCGACGGGCAGGCCCGTGGCCTCGAGGCTCGCCACCTCGCCCCCTCGAAGGAGCAGCGGCGGGCAGTGACCGGCATTGCATATTTCAAGTTCGCCCGACCCGCCGGCTTTCCCGCACACCAGAGTGGCAAAGTGCGCGGACATCGTGCTCTCGCAGAAGATCCGATTTGCCCGCTCGACCAGCTGCTCGACCGGCAGGCCGATCGTCATCAGGCTTCGAAAGATGGCGTGCAGGTGCGCCATGAGCATCGATGCGGCGACGCCCTTTCCCGAGACATCTCCCAGGAGGAAGAACGCCTCTCCCTCTTCGCCATCGGTGCTCACCAGGTCGCAGTAGTCGCCGCTCACTGCGCCCTCCGGTTCATAGTGGTAGTAAATCTCCCAGCCGCCGATGCTGACGTTCTGTTTCGGCAACAGCAGTCCTTGGATGCGCGACGCCAGGGTCAGGTCCTGTTCGAGCGCGCGCCGCTCCTCAAAGGAGAGATGGTCCAGGCAGGTGCGGACCAGCGGGTCCGCGATGATTCGATCTTTCTCGATCGACTCGTGACAGACGTCGCACAATCCGTAGGACCCGGCCTCCATTCGCTCCAGCGCCGAGTCCACCTCCTGCAAGAGTTCGGCCAGGCGCGAAGCCTCTTTCGATTGGGCAACCGCGCTTTCGAGTTTGCGGCGCCGATCGATCAATTGGGTGCGAATAAATTCATCTCCTATGCTAGCCATTTTATACTTGCTCCCTATCCTGAAGGCTATTTGTGACCGGCCGGGCGACAGCCCGGGCCTGCTCCTGCGCCAGCAAGATGCGCTTGCGCTCTACTCCCCAACGATAGCCGCCGAGTTCGCCGTCCTCCCGCACCACGCGGTGACAGGGAATCACCAGGGCCACGGGATTGGTAGCGCAGGCCCGCGCGACGGCTCGAGCTGCCGTGGGAAAGCCAAGCGCGCTCGCAATCTCGCCATAGGAGCGAGTGCTGCCGCAGGGTATATTCCTTAGCTCCTGCCAAATGCGCCGCTGAAAGGGGGTGCCCTGTATATCCAGAGGCAAATCAAGATAAGCTTCCCGGCCATTGAGATAGCCCAAGAGCACATCGACCCAGCGGGCAAGGCCCGCCTCATCGCGGCGAAATTCGGCGGCAGGATATCTCGAAAAAAGAGCGGCCTTGAGTTCGCTATCCGAATCGCTCAGGGCTACAGCACAGATCCCCTTCCCGGTAGCCGCGACCAGCATGCGGCCCAAAGGACAATCTACGATAGTATAGCTGATGCGCATCATATTTTCTCCTACTAAAGCCCGGCCTTATTTCGGCACAGGCGATGCTCCGGCTGTGCGCCTACATCCCAGCATCGTCGGCGGAGGGGCCGTAAATCGACGGGACCTTGCCTCCCATGGGACGTATGTAGACGCTCAATTGCCCCCGATGGTGAATCATATCGAGGAGAGAGCCCCAAAGCATTCCGCCATAGGTCTCCTCAAAGAGCAGCACGCCATCAACCATGAACTTCACCTTCTTTTCCTCCCAGGTCTTATCATCCAGGCGCTTCAGCCGCCTTTCCAGCTCCTGGTGCGCTTTGACGTAAGCCTCGATCGCTTCGTCGAGGCTGGCAGCCGGCGCAGGCTCCTTCCAGTTCACCTGCCCGGTATCTATCAGTTCCGAATTGACCCGCTCCTCGTAGGCCAGCAGGGCCACCAGCTCGCGGGCCGACCGGGAACGGGGATGAGGGCGATAATCAAGCTGCGCTTCAGGCAAAGCCCGAAAGACACGCAAAAAGATCGGGTGTTCTCTCGACCAGTGGAGTATGAATAGCTCTCGACTCGTCATGCTCAACCTCTTTAATAGCCTGGAGCTGGCCGAAATGTAGCCGGCATCTTTCTACCAGCTCCAGCGGTTAATCGGACGAAAACTGCTCAGCCTTTACTGGGCCGATGGGTCGTCGTTAAAGATGCCAAAGGTGTTGCCTTCCGTGTCGCGGCAGAGAGCCATGTAGCCGACGCCGGGAATGGCGATCTTGGGCGAGATAACGCTGCCGCCGCTTCCCGCGACCCTGGCCATGAAATCATCGACCGAGGGGACGTCGATGTAGTTTATGGTGCTGGTAAAACCCTCCGCGCGCCTGGCCAATCCCCCGTCGATCCCCGGCTGCTCTTTCTGGCCGGTGCTGATGAGCCAGTATTCGACCGGCAGGTGCGTACCTTGGAATTTCCATCCGAAAACATCAGAATAGAACTTAGCAGCCCGCTCGGGCTGGTCGGCATAGATTTCAAAATGGACTACTCTGGGCATATCGATCCCTCCTTCCTGTCCGTTCAGGTTAATGTTACTAACTTATATGGGGTGAACCAGGGATAACTTCAACGATCTCATCAGGGCGACGGCGGCATGAGGCGCATATTGAGCGTCGCCTTAGCTGATCGTCGTTCGAGATGCGATCGCTTGGGTTGTGAAACTAAAGACCTCTAACGCTCCGGCTCAACGGCGCCGCGCCGTTCGCTGCAACCGCCCGCGTTCAGCGGCACAAGCCGCGTCCGCTGGAACGCGTGGTTGGGCGGCAGTGCTGCGTCACTTTCCAGAGACACGTTCTAGCTCAACCGTAACGACACTTCCTTCTGTGGCTTTAGCCCCCTTTTGCATGGCCTTGTTGAACATCATGTGATGAGTGCCATCGCCATTGGAGAAGATCGAAGTCTTGACTGGGAATCCGTTCACTCTACCGACAACGGAAATACGCCCGTGGGAACCGAACGCTTCGGACACAGCGCGGGGAATCATGATTATCATCCAAGCGCCGCCTCGTTGGACTTTGGCTTTGAACCTTTGCATTCGGTTTCCTCCTGACATCCAAGCTAAATTATGACTGCAACAAGCAATTTCAGCCGGGCCGAACATCACCGGCCGCCGATCAGCGCAGGCTGTGAAGCTTTGCCCCAGAGCCGCCCGGACGGTCGCCTGCCGGCTCACGCCGCGCGCGGTGCTCCTGACCGGGCTTCTTCAGCTGCTTCAGGACTACAGCCATTCGCGGCCAGGATGCGCAGAGGGATCCGAAAGGCCCGCTCCAGCTCCTCCTCAAGCAGCCGCTGATACTCGGGCATCTCGAGGATCTGGCGGCAGATGCGCGCTTCCTTACACGCAAAATCGACCACCAGAGCGTTGCCCCTTATCTCCACGGGCCGACTCTGCGCTATCAGCAGGCCAAACAGGCCGCGGCGCTGCCTGACCCGTTTCACCGCCTGGGCCCAAAGCTTGCCCAGTTGCTCCCGTTCCTGGTTTGCCTCTGGCGCTGACATAATTACTGATTAATATTGGTCCGCAGCAGGCCAACCACCTTGCCCAGGACCTTGACCTCGACCTCACCCGGCGCAGCGACAATCGGCTGCATGCGAGAGTTGGCCGGTACGAGGATGATCTCGCCTTTGGCCCCGCGGCGGAAGATTTTAACCGTTGCCTCGTCCCCGAGCAGGGCGACGATAATATCGCCGATCTCGGCCGTCTCCTGCTGGCGCACAATCACATGGTCTCCGTCCAGGATACCGGCCTCGACCATGCTATCCCCCCTGACGCGCAGGGCAAAAAGCTCCTCCTCTCCTTTGAACAGCTCCCGGTCCATCAGCAGGGTGTCCTCTATGTTCTCAACGGCTAGAATCGGAGCGCCGGCCGCAACACGCCCCACTACCGGCACCCCTGCTACCTCTTTCGTCAGAGCCCGCTTTATGCCGTGGCTCAAAAGCTCGATGCCGCGCGAGGTGTATGGGCTGCGCTTTATATAGCCCTTCTTCTGAAGCGCCCGCAGGTGCGTGCGCACCCCATTGGTGGAGCTGATACCAAAGCGAGCCCCAATCTGGCGAATGGTTGGAGGATAGCCGGTGGTCCGTAACATCTCGGCGATATAAGAAAGGATTTCCCGCTGCTTTTCTGTAAGCTTGGTTCTATCTGCCATTCTGACCGCCTCGCTTTCTCCAGGGTCTTGCTTTACCAGCCCCAATATACTGCACCGTTGTGCAGTTGTCAAGAGAAAAAAATAAATTTTTTTATTTTTGGCAAGCTCGCAGAACCAAAATTGATTTTTCTGCGTCTAATCTGCCGTTGCCGGGGGAAGGTCTCAATGGGCCGAACTGTGATAGTTCTTAACTGTAAGCTCACGACCCCGCCTCTCCTCCTTCTATCTAGAGAAGAGAGCCAAGCTTATGATCGAAGAAAAATTTATGCTAAAGGCCAGAAGAATCTGGCAGCTGCGCCAGATCAGGCTGCTTGACTGCTTGACCGACGAGGAGATAGAAGAGCTTTCCATAACTATCCCCGAGCAGCGCCTCAGAAAGGGGGAGTATATTTACCGCCCGGGCCAGAAGACCAATTGCCTCTTCCTGCTCAAGGAAGGGAACGTCCAACTCTCAGCCATCACCGAAGCGGGAAAGGAGAGGATCATCAATATCTTTCAGCCGGGGGATATCTTCGGCGAACTCTTTTTAGTAGAGAAAGAGAGCTACCACAACACCGAGGCGGTGGCGCTGACCGACGCTTTGATCTGCAAGCTCGATCGGGCGACCTTTCTTCAGATGCTGCGCACGAAGCCTGAACTCTCCTTGAGTTTCATTCGCGTCATATGCCAGCGCCTCTATGAGGCACAATCCGAACTGGAGGAGCTTTCCTATCAGGACACACGGCACAGGCTGGCTCACGTCTTACTCAAGCTCAGCAACCGTTACGGCGTGCCGCTTGACCTGTCGAGGGAGGCCGTCAGGTTCGACATCGAGATCACCCACGAGACGCTCGCCGGTATGCTCGGCAAGAATCGCTCCTACATCTCATCGATCATGAGCGAGTTCAAGGAAAAGGGGATGATCTCCTATCGAGGCCATCAGATCATACTGTATCCTCAGAAGCTGGAAGAGTTTCTGCGGGACTCCCCATAGCCCGCTCATTCATGGCAAAATAGCAGTTGGGGCCGGCCGCGAGCCCGTTCTGGAGAGTCCCTCTCCTTCCGCGCCCGCCGTGGTTACGCCCTCGGGAATATGCGACGCGCCATGATGTGGCTTGTTATCTCCCTCGCGCTTGTCGCCTGCGATGCGGGCCGAATATCGGGGCTGGTATTGGACCACGGGCGAAGGCCGCTGGCCGATGCCGCGGTCACGCTGCGCGGCGAGCCGCTCCGAGGCAAAGCTTTAATTCGCTTTTCGGACCGGCAAGGCAGATATGCCTTCCCCAACCTTCCGCCCGGCCGCTACACCATATCGGCTGAGAAAGAGGGCTTCCACCGCGTGACAAAAAGCGTAACGTTGAGCGAGGGAGGACGCCTGGAGGTCGAGCTGGTTCTTCCGCCCAAGCTGATAGTGCGCTGATGTGTGTTATAATTTTTTCGCTTCATCCCTGATTTTGGGCAGGAGCCAACATAGAAACTGTAAGCCGTGAGTAGAAAAGATTCCACTTACGACTTATGAAACTGGCACCTTTGCGAGGTTTAAAATGAATAAGCGATGGCTCATAGCGCTTTTGATCTTAGCCTTCCTGATAGTGATTGCCCTGGCCGTGCCGCTGCTCCTCTGGTGGACCATAGCCAGGGAGCCGAAGGTCGAATATGGGACCGTGCTTGAGATCGATCTGGGCGGCCTTATGACCGAAGGGCCTCCGGCCGACCCCATTTCAGCGCTCTTTGCTCAGCAGCCCTCGATATACGAGCTTCGCCAGATGTTGGAATATGCGGCGCGCGACAAGCGCATCGCCGGCGCCTTCGTTAAGGTCAGGCCGCTCGAAAACGGCTGGGCTTCGGTCGAGGAGCTGCGCGCTGCGATCAAAGATTTTCGGCGCTCGGGCAAAAAAGTTTATGCTCTGCTCGGCGGTGATTTCGTAGAGGACAAAGAATACCTGCTTTCGACCGCTGCCGATAAAATTTACGTCAACCCAGACATTTCGATAATGGTCAACGGCCTGCTGGCCGAGATCGAATTCTTTCGCGGCACCTTGGAAAAGCTGCGCATAGAGCCGCAGTTTCTCCAGTTCAAGGAGTACAAGGCGGCAGCCGAGCCCTGGTCGCGCCGCAACATGTCGGAGCCTTTCCGCGAGATGCTCAATTCTATACTGAGCGACTCGCAGCAGCGTTTTTTGCAGCTGGTGGCCGAGGAGCGAGAGCTTCAGGTAGATCGGATTAAGAACTTGCTCGATATCGGGTTGATTACTGCCGAGCAGGCCAAAGCGGAGGGACTGGTCGATGCGCTCGGCTACAAGGACAATATAGAACAGGAGCTGACCCCTCAAGGCAAAGAATATCGGGGCCTGGGAGCAGCCTCCTACCTGCGCTCGGTGCGCGACCGCCTGGAAAAGGGCGGGCGCAACAAGCTGGCCCTGATATTTGCCAATGGGCTGATCATTGCCGGCGAGAGCCAGCCGAGCATGGAGATGATGGGCGGCGAGACCGTAGCCGGTTATATCCGCCAAGCGCGCAAAGACAAGTCGATTAAAGCGGTGGTTATGCGGGTCAACAGCCCGGGCGGCTCGGCCGTCGGCTCGGACCTGGTCTGGCGAGAGGTCGAGCTGACGAGCAAGGAGAAGCCGGTCATCGTCTCGATGTCCGATGTCGCCGGCTCGGGAGGTTATTATATCTCCATGGCTGCCGATAAAATCATAGCACATCCGACGACCATCACGGGATCGATCGGCGTGGTCTTCGGCAAGTTCAACGTGCGCGGCTTCTTTAACTGGATCGGCACCAATATCGACAGGGTGGAGACTGCGCCCAACGCTGGTCTCTTGTCGCCTTATACCTCCATGGATAGCCGGCAGATGGCGCAGCTCGAAAAGGTCATGGGGGACCTTTATCGCCAGTTTGTTTCCAAGGCGGCTCAGGGCAGAAAGCTGCCGCCCGATAAGCTGGAGTCGATCGCCAAAGGGCGCGTATGGACGGGCCGCCAGGCCAAGGAGCTTGGCCTAATCGATGAGCTTGGCGGGCTCGACCTGGCCCTGCGCACAGCTAAAGAACGTTCGGGCATCAAGCCCGATGAGCCGGTGACGCTGATTATATACCCGCGTCGCAAGGGGCTGCTCGAACTCTTGTTCCAGAGAGATTTGCCGCTCTCCCGGATCTCCCGCACAAGCCTGCCGGCCTGGATCGAGAGGCTCGAAGCTCTGCTCGAGCAGCCGCAGCCCTGGCTGCTCGCCCCGCAATTCAACATCAGATAAGGCGCGGAAAATGGAGATAAAGACGATAGCAGTAATCGGAGCCGGGACCATGGGGCGCGGCATCGCTCACGTCGCCGCGCTCGGCGGCTTTCGCGTCGCCCTCAACGACGTCTCGATGGATATGCTGCGCCACAGCCTTCAGATCATCGAGAAAGACTTCCGAAAACAGCTCGAGGTGGGAAGGCTGACCGAGCAGTCCATGCAGCAGGCGCTCGATAACGTTCGCCCGGAGGTCGATCTGGAGGAGGCCGGAGGCCGGGCCGACTTCGTGATAGAGGCTGTGCCCGAAAAGATAGATCTAAAAATAGAAACCTTTTCCCGGCTGGACAAGGTCTGCCGGCCCGACGTCGTCTTCGCCTCGAACACCTCTTCGCTCTCGATCACCGAGATGGCCGCGGCAACCCGACGCGCCCCGCTCTTCATCGGCATGCACTTCTTCAACCCGGTGTACCGGATGAGGCTGGTGGAGATAGTGCGCGCGCTCGAGACCTCGGAGCAGGCGGTGGAGACGACGCGCCGCGTGGCCGAGCGGATGGGCAAAGAGACGGTGGTGGTAAAGGAATCGCCCGGCTTCATCACCAGCCGCATCAACGCTCTTATAGGCAACGAGGCTTTTTACATGCTCCAGGAGGGGATCGCCAGCGCCGAAGATATCGACCGCGCCTTGAAGCTCGGCCTCAACCACCCGATGGGACCGTTCGAGCTGGTCGATCTCGTCGGGCTGGATACGCGCCTGAGCGTGCTCAATTACCTGCACCAGACCCTGGGCGAGAAGTATCGCCCCTGCCCGCTTCTGGTCCAGTACGTCAAAGCCGGCAGGCTCGGGCGCAAAACGGGGCGCGGAGTTTACGAATATAAGGAGCCAGAAGGAGGAGCTAGAAGCTAGGAGTTAGGAGCTAGAAGATTAATCTCGATAAAGCTGCCGGCGCGGTGGTGTGACAATGGGTGAAATGTAGCGGCGACCTCGAGGCCGCCAGGTGTACGACGCCATTAGCGTGCACCACCCTGGCGAGCTGAAGCCCGCCGCTACCGCTGATGTATTCTGGCTCCTTGCTTCCCCTCACGACTCGCGAAAGATGGCTGTCCCGCACAGGAAAATCCTCATCCGCTTCCTGCTTAAATCGCTCTGGTTTATCCTGTTGCTCAACCTGGTCGCCTTCGCCCTGACTTTTATAAGTCACCTTTCGCTCTCCAGCCTCTTCGGATACTTCGGTCCCGAAGGGTGGCGCAGGCTGCTCCTGCTCTCTATTCTGACGCTGGCTCCGGTGCTCGCCATCTTTAGCCTGGCCGCGCGGCGGGGCTGGCGCAACCTGAGCTTCGTCCTGCTCTTCTTTCTGATGTCCGTCTCGACGGTGGCCTTTTTCTTGCTGGCCGATTTTCTGGCCGCTGCTATAAGATAACGCTTATGTGATGTTGGTCTGTAAAGGAGACGTACATGGAATTCAAAAACCTGTTGCTCGAAATCGCCGACGGGATGGCCCTGCTCACGATCAATCGGCCGGAGGTGCGCAACGCCCTGGACCTGGCCACGGTCAACGAGATGCACGTTGCGCTCGATCACCTGCGAGAGCGGTCGGGCGTCGGGGTTTTGATCATCACCGGTGCCGGCGATAAGAGCTTCGTTTCCGGCGCCGATATCCGCGAGCTGCGCCTGCGCGGCAAATTCGATGCGCTGCGCGCCATCAACGGGCGGCTCTTCTCAGTTGTCGAGAAGTTCGAGCTTCCGACCATAGCCGCGGTTAACGGCTACGCTCTGGGGGGCGGTTGCGAGCTGGCCATCGCCTGCGACCTGCGCATCGCGTCTGAAAACGCCCGCTTCGGCCTGCCCGAGACCGGCCTGGGGATCATCCCGGGCGGGGGCGGAACCCAGCGGCTCCCCAGGCTGGTCGGCCTGGGGAAGGCTAAAGAACTGGTCCTGACCGGCGAGATCATCACGGCGGCCGAGGCGGAAAGGATCGGTCTGGTCAACCGCGTGGTCCCGCAGGAGAAATTGCTCGAAGCGGCCCGCGAGACGGCGCGTAAAATATTGAGCCGCGGCCCGCTGGCCACGCGCCTGGCCAAGCTGGCGCTCAATTTATCATCGGAGGTGGGACGCGATGCCGGACTGCTCTACGAGACCATCGCCCAGGCCGTGCTCTTCGAATCGAAAGATAAGTACGAGGCGATGACCGCCTTCCTTGAGAAGCGCAAACCTAACTGGAGCGGCAAATAATGAAGCTACAGGTAGCAGAGGATCTGCTCGAGCTGATAGGCGCAACGCCCATGCTCCGCTTGAAGCGCCTGGCCGCTGCCGGAGATGCCGACCTCTACGCCAAGCTCGAGTTCATGAACCCGGGCGGCAGCGTGAAAGACCGCGCGGCCCTCGGCATGATCCTCGATGCCGAGCGCAAGGGGCTGATCGGGCCCGGCTCGACGATCATCGAGCCGACCGCCGGCAACATGGGGATCGCCCTGGCCCTGGTCTGCCTCGCGCGCGGCTATCGCTGTGTGGTCTGCATGCCCGAGCGCTTCAGCCGTGAGAAGCGCATACTGATGAAAGCCCTGGGCGCCGAGCTTCACATTACTCCAGACGAGGAGGGGATGCAGGGGGCCATCCGGCGCGCACAGGAGCTTGCGGCGGGAATCCCCGGCTCCTACATCCCGCAGCAGTTCGAGAATCCGGCCAACCCCGACTACCATTACGCAACTACCGCCGCCGAGATCTGGGAACAGATGGGGGGAAGACTCGATGCCGTAGTGATAGGGGCCGGCACGGGCGGGACAATCAGCGGCGTCGCACGCTTCATGAAAGAGCGCAATCCTTCGATCCTCACCGTCGCGGTCGAGGCACAGGGCTCGGTGCTGGGAGGCGGGCCCGCGGGAACACACAAGGTCGAAGGAATAGGCGCAAGCTTCGTCCCGGCGAACTTCCACCGCCAATACATCGACGAGATCATCATGATCTACGACGACGAGGCCTTTGCCGTGACGAGAAAGCTGGCGCGATTGGAGGGGATGCTGGTGGGCAGCTCATCGGGCGCCAATACCGCGGCGGCGCTGCGTATCGCCCGACGGCTCGGGCGCGGCAAAAGAGTGGTGACCCTGTTGCCCGACGGCGCCGAACGCTACCTGAGCACAGGAATTTACGATTGAAGGAGCCAGAATATTGAGCGAGAGCAAGAGCGAGAGTGAGAGGTCCTTTTGCTCTCGCTCCCCCTCTTGCTCCTGGCTCCTTCAACCTGAGACTTTTATCTTGCTGAAGGAGAGCACCAGATAAGAATCGACCCGCCGGCCGCGCCAGACGGCGGGCTCGAACTTCACCTGCGAGATGATGCTGTTGAGCTGCTGGAGCATCAGCGCGTCGTGCGGATACTCGATCACCTCGGTTATTTCAGCCTCCCCTTTTTGATTTATGAAGGCCACTACGGCCATGGAGTCGTTCTCGGCGCGACTGTAAGCGGACTGAGTGAAAGCGAGAATATAGGCATTGCTGATGCTAGCAGGGTAAGAGAACGATAGATATATTTGCGAAAGTAGCAAAAGGAAGAAGAACGCGCTGAGCGGCGTGGAGAAGAGTCCGATTAACAGGTCTCTCCGTTCGAGCATCCTGAAGGGGTGAAGCAGGTCATCTAGGAGAGATCGAAGTCTCTCGCGGTAGCCGGTGGAAAGCTCGGCGATTCGCCGGTCGAGCAGGTTCTTCAGGTGTTCCGGGACCTGAGGCGCGGGAAGAGAGCCGAGCAGGCACCTCAACCGGCTCAGCTCTTCGATGCGGCTGCGGCAGCCGTCGCAAGCTTCGAGATGGGCTGCGACGCGGGCGGCCTCGACGGCGTTCAGAACGCCATCCAGATATTCCGTTTCCCGATGAGAGACAAAACGGCAATTCATAGATGCTTAGCTCCCAGCAGGTCCTTTAATTTGCGGCGCAGCTCCTCGCGGCCGCGCGCGATGCGCGATTTAACCGTGCCGAGCGAGGCGCCGGTGGCCACAGCTATCTCCTCGTAAGAGAGCCCCTCGATATCGCGCATGATTACAGCCAGGCGTCGCTCCATGGGAAGCTGGCGCAGCGCCGAATGGACCCGCTGTTCGATTTCGCGGCTGCAAACGGCGTCGAAGGGCGAGGGGTCGGTCGAGCGCAGCGCTGCGGCTATCCGCCTCTGTTCGCAGCCGGGGTCGCTGTCCTCGAGCGAGAGGGTGTTGTTGCCGCCGCGCCGGCGCCAGAAGCGCTGGCGGTTCAGGGCACAATTGACCACGATACGGTAGATCCAGGTCTTCAGGCTCGACTCGGCGCGAAAGCTCTTAACTTTGCTGTAAATCAGCAGAAAGACCTCCTGGGTGAGGTCCATCGCCTCATCGCGCTCGCCGAGCAGTCTCCAGGCCAAACGATAGACCATCTGCCGGTAACAGTTGAAAAGTTCGTCGAAGGCGGCCGCATCGCCGGCCTTGAGCCGCTCGACGACCGCCTCCTCCCAGTTAAGCTCCCCTCCCTCGGAGGGCCGTGCTAAGGCTGCTTCACCGCTGTACATTTCGGCTACTTGCGCCAGTTTACCAGAACCACAGGGTTAGACGCCCGGAGCTGGCAAAATGTTCCCGCCTGGCGATGATCGACAGGCCCGGCTCAAAAAAATCATTCTCCGGCGAACCATATCAGGATTGATTCTACTCTAAACTTTTGCAAAAATAAATTCAGTCCTGGCAGCTTGAGCCTTTAAGCTGGGGTGGAAAATTAAAATGTCAGCGCAGCGCACCTTTAAAGAAGGACTCGAGGATGTCGTCGCGACGACATCGGGCATTTGCTATATAAACGGAGAAAAGGGAGTTCTCGCCTACCGGGGTATAGATATCCACGAGTTGGCCGAGAAGTCCACCTTCGAGGAAGTAGCCTTTCCCCTCTGACACGGCCGCCTGCCGAAGAAAGCGCAACTGGAAGAGACCAGAGCGCGGCTGAGCGCAGAATGGGCCCTGCCAAACGAGGTCTTAAAACTCCTGGGCCAGCTTGCCCAAAAAGCTTCGCCCATGGAGGCGCTGCGCACTATGGTCTCGGCGCTATCGATGTTCGATCCGGAAACAGAGGACAACTCGCCCGAGGCCAACCTGCGAAAATCGATAAGGCTCACGGCGCAGTTTGCCACAATCGTCGCCGCCTACGACCGCCAGCGCGACAGCCAGAAGCCGGTGCCGCCCGACCAGAGCCTGGACCATGCGGCGAACTTTCTCTACATGATGGCCGGCAAGCCTCCGGACGAAGTGGCGGCGCGCGCCATGGATGTAATACTGGTGCTGCACGCCGACCACGAGCTTAACGCCTCGACCTTCGCCGGCCGCGTCACGGCGGCAACCCTCTCCGATATCTACTCGGCGATTACCTCGGCGGTGGGAGCGCTGAAGGGGACCGCTGCACGGTGGGGCCAACGAGGCGGTGATGAGGATGCTGCTCGAGATCAGCGAGGCGGATAAAGCCGAAGCTTATGTAATGAATGCCCTGGCGCAAAAAAAGAAAAAGAAGATGAGCGGTTTCGGGCATTGGGTCTACCGCACCGAGGACCTGCGCGCCACCCACCTCAGGGAGATGTCGCGCCGGCTCGGCGAGAGGGTCGGCAACACCAACTGGCGCAGGTCGCTAAATCCTGCCCTATCTGAAACTTCGCCCAGGTTGAGCCAGGGATTTTCCAAAAGCTCCCTGGCCTTTTCGACTCGGGTGGCTCCAATGGCATAGGCTTCGCTTTAGTGCGAATTACCCGAAATCTGAAGGGCGGAATCGCAAACCATCCTTTGCGCTCTGCGAAAATCACCTCGGGCTCTATGGCCTTGAAAATAGCAATCCATCAGATAAACCGATAAACTCCGGCTATACAACCAGAGGTTAAGCAGGGTATAGTTAAAGAATGAATATCAAACGACTGTTTAATAACTTCTC
>FWPU01003340.1_pt1 | contig 40812 bp, 48 predicted proteins | sample 2228361 | NCBI WGS metagenome assembly FWPU01 (sample SAMEA103939777, study PRJEB20133) | metagenome | reverse complement strand
ACCCGAAACAAAGAAGACCTGATAAAAAAGGGATTGCGACCCTGCTTGCTCCTCATAGTTGCGATGATGTGGCAGGAAACAAAGAAGACCTGATAAAAAAGGGATTGCGACGGTAGTTTTTGTTGTATTATCTTCCTCAATAAGAAACAAAGAAGACCTGATAAAAAAGGGATTGCGACCCTTCCCCCCCTTTTTATTTTATTGCTCTGAGCTTGAAACAAAGAAGACCTGATAAAAAAGGGATTGCGACTTCCCTGTGAAATATACCTTCTATTCCCCGGGAAGAAACAAAGAAGACCTGATAAAAAAGGGATTGCGACTCTAATAGGGTCTTGGATTGTAGTAGGATTAATGAAACAAAGAAGACCTGATAAAAAAGGGATTGCGACCTATCTGAGCTATCCTTTCCAGTAACGCTTCCTTTGAAACAAAGAAGACCTGATAAAAAAGGGATTGCGACAGTTCATCGGCCTGTGCTTCACACAGGAAATCATCGAAACAAAGAAGACCTGATAAAAAAGGGATTGCGACGGATGGCTTTTTGAAGTAGTTCTTTTAAAGATGAGAAACAAAGAAGACCTGATAAAAAAGGGATTGCGACTCCCATCATGTCCGTAAAATATATGAGACATGATGGGAAACAAAGAAGACCTGATAAAAAAGGGATTGCGACTTGCATTTTTCTTCTTTGTTTTGTGGAGAGGCAAGAGAAACAAAGAAGACCTGATAAAAAAGGGATTGCGACTTCTGTTAAATAAAGATTCCTCAATTAAATAGCGAAACAAAGAAGACCTGATAAAAAAGGGATTGCGACATTTCATGGAGAGTCGAACTTGAATAGAAATATTTGAAACAAAGAAGACCTGATAAAAAAGGGATTGCGACCAGACCTTTGAAATCGGTAGGGTCGCTTACGACTGGAAACAAAGAAGACCTGATAAAAAAGGGATTGCGACGCCAAGACGGCGGATAACCCGCAGTACCAGATTCGAAACAAAGAAGACCTGATAAAAAAGGGATTGCGACACTCATGACAATCTTACCAGCACTAATTTTGTAACGAAACAAAGAAGACCTGATAAAAAAGGGATTGCGACGGCAGATTGGTCAACGAACCGCCTGAGTACTTCGAGAAACAAAGAAGACCTGATAAAAAAGGGATTGCGACTCCACTCGGGGCTGGAGTATTTCCTCTATCATTGAAACAAAGAAGACCTGATAAAAAAGGGATTGCGACGGCGCAGCCCGGCAGGGGACCGTTTTTGTTTATAATTTGAAACAAAGAAGACCTGATAAAAAAGGGATTGCGACAAGCAACAACTGCATGCATGCCGCCTGGACAGCAGAAACAAAGAAGACCTGATAAAAAAGGGATTGCGACCAAGTAGTCTGGTAATCCTCAAGTATTGCATGAAACAAAGAAGACCTGATAAAAAAGGGATTGCGACTTATTTCTTCGAGAGAAAGCTTGTTTATAAAGGCGAAACAAAGAAGACCTGATAAAAAAGGGATTGCGACTAGGTCTTGAGGAAGGCGCAGAACTCGGCTGCGAAACAAAGAAGACCTGATAAAAAAGGGATTGCGACGAACATGGGGGAAAAAACTGTTATAACAATTTATCAGAAACAAAGAAGACCTGATAAAAAAGGGATTGCGACAAGCCATGTTATTGTTTTTGCCATTTTATAGAGAGAAACAAAGAAGACCTGATAAAAAAGGGATTGCGACCAGAAGCACAGAGACAATCTCAACCCGCCAAGGGGAAACAAAGAAGACCTGATAAAAAAGGGATTGCGACGTGGGGAAGGCGAGTTTCTTATCTCGTTCGTTGGGAAACAAAGAAGACCTGATAAAAAAGGGATTGCGACCTCCACTGTGCACTGAATATTCAAACTTCCAGAGAAACAAAGAAGACCTGATAAAAAAGGGATTGCGACTTTAACTCAGCTGGTTTCATTTCATCCTCCTTGAAACAAAGAAGACCTGATAAAAAAGGGATTGCGACCGCCCAGCAGTAATGAGTTTTTTAAGACTGCGAAACAAAGAAGACCTGATAAAAAAGGGATTGCGACTTCCATTCTGTACAGCATATCGTCCCTGCCTACTGAAACAAAGAAGACCTGATAAAAAAGGGATTGTGACTGGTATTACCGTGATTCGTGTCCGTTTGGCGTGTCCGTGAAAAGATTAAAAAATGCATACTGAAGTCTTTAAAACTAACGGACACGGATAACGGTCACGAGAAACGAATTGTCCCTGATAAAAAAGGGATTGGAGATTATTCGTAGGTGAATACAAGCTTCATGCCATAGTAGGGGAAAGGTATGGGTTCGGCTCTCATGATGGATGCCTCATCATAATCTGATAATGACCTATTGAAGGGTTTTGTCTTAATCTTTATCCTTGAAGGTAAATTAGTCCATCTCTTAATGAGGTTGATTGCCGAGCCTGCAGGGTCAATAAATACAAGTGCGATATTGCCAAGAAGACTTGAACCAAGGACCTTTCCATTGTTTCTGATAATAACCTCTTCTGCATTTAGCAGGATCTCTCCCAGCATGACACCTCCAATAGGTGTGACTATAATATCCTGGATTGAAGGAACCTCACCTGTGAGTTCAACACCATACTCCCACATAAATGTTGATATGAGGGTCGAATAGATGCCTGCCTCTTTCCAATCAAGACCGTTATGTCTTGCAAGTATGTAATAGGCAGAGCCTGCATATGGATGACCTATGTAGTTTACAGCCCAATGGTCACCATCCCTTACAGGCCTTGACTTTATATGTCTTTCCCATCTCTCAAAGATGTTGGTTCCTTTCATTCCTTCTCTTGACCAGTTTGTAAAATCCTCTGGCATCATGTAAAGTGCCACTGATGTTGTTGCAAGGATGAGTGCAAGGTATTTTGTATCTTCAGAAAGGCTTGTCTGGTTATCACTTTTTTTGTGTAAGGGTATCGTTGATTGTTTGTCCCTCACATGCCTGTTACCACCATGTAATGAATATTCGTCAGATCCGTTACTGTTAAAAAGGATTTCGGAAAGTTTTCTGAAATCTGTAATATCTTTTTGGGATACATTCACTGCAGTGCCTGAACCCTCCAACTCACCCCTAAGCCGTTGTGCCAGGAGGGTATGGTTTGCTGGCTCTTGATTGTAGGCAAGACTCAGTGAAAATTCAGAGGCATGGGAATCGAGAAGGAGGATAAAAAGGGGAAGAAGGATAAGGCTTAATGATTTTGCTGTCTCCTTCATAACAGGAATCACTATGAGCACTTTGACTCACAATGGGATTATATCCTTATGGAAAAGGCTTTTTCTACATTATACATTATCTCCTTCCGAATTCTCTGTCAATGGTCCTCTTTATCTCATCAATACTCTTTCCTTCTTTTACAAGCTGGGCGACCCTCAAGGCCTCCTGCTGACAGAGTATTCAGCCAGCGCCATGGTCATCTGTAAAGCAACTGAGAAGGCTCTTATGATTAAATGGTGGCTCGTCACAGTAACAATAACAGAAGACCTCATTCATTGCATCAGGATACTGCTTTGCAGCAGCATAGGCCGCACGGGTCATACCTGTAAATAACGATGGATCAAGTACAGGCCTTGTCTCCTTCTCTGTTATCAGAAATGATCTACTTTTTTCTTCCTTGCCAAGAGGAATTCTCCCTGAGAATGCAAGGATTACGGTAACAATGGCTATCCCTGCCACAATCCATATGAGAGGGCTCTTACCCTTATTTTCTGATGACTTTTTATCCTTCTTAGCCATTAAACACCTCCATTTTTAATATATTGATCTGATCCTTCCTGTCCGGCGATCAAAGATAATTACATCCACAACCTTTCCTCTGTCCCGCACTTTTGCCTTTATGAATCTGCCATCTATACCCATAATCTCAACATCAAGCCCTTTCGTGTGGTAATATTCAGCCATTGCTTTGTGCGCATCCTCAGTGCTCATCATCTCCTTGCACATACCGTACTGGCCACAACGGCGACAGAAGTCACCATAAGGAGTAACAGGTTTATCTCCACGCATGGCAAAGACACTGTTTAGCTGAAGGCTAAATAATATGAGGATTATTATAAATGTTACTATTGTCTTCATTTACACACCCCTGCACCCCTCTTAAGAGAGGGGAATTAGCTACTCTAATATTATTAATAAAAGATGAAGAAAATATGAATTTACTCAAAATAAACTGAAAATCTTGAACCCTTCCCCTCGGTGCTCTCTACATCAATCCTTCCACCCATCACCTCTGTGAGTTCCTTTGCTATGGCAAGACCAAGCCCTCTTCCGCCTGAATCTGTATCTTTATAAAACCTTTCAAACACCTTGGTGAACTTCTCCTCTGGTATACCTTTTCCTGTGTCTTCAACGGTGATGTAGAAACCCGACCTCTTATCTTCTCTGTTTCCCCATTGTATGGTGATCAAGCCTCTGTCAGTAAATTTATAGGCGTTTGTGAGGAGGTTTTTCAGTACTATATGGAGTTTTTCAGGATATGTTCTGACCACCATGGATGGCCCTTCTGTTTTTACTGAGAGTCCTTTCTCCTCGAACATCTTCTTCATACCGTCCGTTATTGACTCTATAAAATCCCGGAGGTCAATCTCAACCCTTTTACCCCTTTTGAAGAAACTCGCCTCTGCAGATGTGATATCCTCAATACCCTCTACAAGGGAGATTATCCGCTGTATCTCCATCTTTACGTTTCTGATTACCTCGTGAGGGTCTGAGATTATTCCATCCTCAATCGCCTCAAGATTGCCCCTTATAATCGTAAGGGGGGTTCGTAATTCATGGGCAATGTTTGATGTGAGATGTCTTCTTAATGCATCCTCTCTTCTCAGCGCTTCTGCCATATAATTAAATGCCTCTGTCAGTTTATCCATCTCGTCTTTCAATTTCTTGTGAACCGTTGGTGCTTGAACAGAAAAATCCCCCCTTGCTATCCCTTCTGCTGCCACGGTAAGGCGTCTTACTGGATTGGAGAGATATATTGTGAATAATGCTGCAAGGATGAGGGCTCCAGCCCCTGCAATAAGAAAGGATATTATCAGGAACTCCTTTCCTCTTCTTTCGAAGATTTCCTCCTTAAGTGGTATCAGCCCAATCCTCTCAAGGGGACTGATATACAGCCTGCCTATCTCCATGCCCTCGACATAGAGAGGATACCATGTAAAATCGCTTCTCCCTGAAGGCAATCTAAAGAGGGAATTCATCCTGTTCAGCATATTTGGATTTAATGATGAGAGGACATCGGTGGAGGATATTATCCTGTTACCACTGACATCCTCAATATATGTCTCAAAACCAAGCATCAATCCCCAGTGTAGTGACTCTTTCAATGAATCCATATCCCATTTGCCATCTCTGAAGCCTCCCTCAATCGATGCCATAATCCAGTAGATATGGTCCTCCCTTGTGCCAATAACAAAATCATTGAAGTCCCTTAATATGAGTCTTTCAAAGACAACATTTGAGACAATGGCAAGGAAGATGATAATTATGAATGCAAGAAAGAGCTTAGTCCTCATCAGCCTGGCCGATAAACCTGTAACCTACGCCGTATATAGTCTTTATATACGATGGTTCTCTGGGATCGTCCTCTATCTTATGGCGTATGTTCTTTATATGGGCATCAATGGTTCTGTCATAACCTTCAAAATCATAACCGAGTATTACATTAACGAGTTGAAGCCTTGTGAATATCTGCTCTGGATGCTCTGCGAGGTATCTTAATAACTTGAACTCAGTAGGGGTGAGCACAACGTCTGAACCTGACTTTTTCACCTCAAAATTGGAAATGTTGATAATGAGGTCTTTGTTGTTAAAACTATAGGCCTTTCTGCCACTGGTTCTTCTTAGAATCGCCTTTACCCTTGCAACCAGTTCTCTCGGGCTGAAGGGTTTCACAACGTAGTCATCTGCACCAATACCAAGTCCTTTTATCCTGTTCTCTTCCTCACTCTTTGCAGTAAGCATAATTATGGGCAGGTCTGAGTCATCACGTATTGTCCTGCATATTTCTTCCCCCGGTATATCAGGTAACATGAGGTCAAGTATTATTAGGTCAAAGCCTTGTTTCAATATGGAGAGGGCCTTTTCGCCATTTTCAGCAATAGATACTTTAAAGCCTTCCTTCTCAAGATATGCCCTTACGATCTCTGCTATCTTTGCCTCATCCTCTACAACGAGTATCCTGCCACTACCCATGTTAAAATAATAACACATAATATATGAAATATTTATGAAGATTGCTCAATACGCCACAAAAATGATAAGCTTCTAAACAATGGGATAGCAGATGCCATAAGGAGTGTAAGGCAGAGGATCAACGAAGCCTCTATCAGGGTGGGGAGGGATCCTCATGAGATAAAACTTGTTGCTGTAACCAAGACCATTGATATACCGAGGATTACCGAGGCGATAGAGGCAGGGATAAGGATTTTAGGTGAGAACAGGATTCAGGAGGCACAAAGAAAGATTCAAGATTTAACCCTGAATCAAGTTCAGGGCAAGATTCAAGATAGGAAGATTGAGTGGCATTTAATCGGGAGCCTCCAGAAGAACAAGGCTAAGTATGCAGTTAAATTGTTTGAACTTATTCATACCATAGACTCTATCTCACTTGCGGAAGAGGTTAACAGACAGGCAGAGAAGATAGGCAAAATACAAAGGGTTCTTGTTCAGGTAAAACTCGCAGAAGAAGAGACAAAGCATGGGATTGTTGAGGATAAGTTGCCCATATTACTTGAAAGAATACAGGCCTTGAATAATTTGAGATTTGAGGGGTTTATGACGATGCCACCATTCTTTGATGACCCTGAAATGACAAGGCCATATTTCAGGCGATTGAGGGAGATAAGGGACTCTGTTAACGCATTACGAGAATTATCCATGGGTATGTCTAATGACTTTGAGATTGCCATAGAGGAGGGTGCAACAATAGTGAGGATAGGAACTGCCATATTCGGCAAGAGAAGATAAGATCACTTCTCAATTTTACTGTTAAACTTGTTTATAATAGAAAATCATGATGATAGGTTTTATTGGTGGTGGGAACATGGCAGAGGCCATGATAAAGGGGATGATTCAGGGTTCAAGGTTCAAGATCCAAGACCTGCTTGTCTCTGAGCCACGGCAGGAAAGGAGAAGGCACCTTGAACAATCCTATGGGGTAAAGACAACCTCTTCCAATAGAGAAGTTGTATCCTCGTGTAATATAATAATCCTTGCAGTAAAGCCACAGAATATGGACACCGTCCTTGATGAGATATCTGATATAGTCACTGATGAAAAGACCGTGGTTTCTATTGCTGCAGGTATCACATTTTCATATCTTCAGTCAAGGCTAAAGACAAAGAAACTGATAAGGGTTATGCCAAATACACCTGCACTCATTCAGGAAGGGATGAGTGTGATGTCCCTGTGTGAGTGCTTCTCTGACCAGAGCATATCTTCTGTAAGGGAGATATTCATGTCCATTGGGAAGGTCATCACACTGCCTGAAAGATACATGAACGCCGTGACCGCTCTTTCAGGAAGCGGTCCTGCCTTTATCGCCTTCTTTATAGAGGCCATGATTGAAGGTGGTATAAGGATGGGGCTTAATAATGATGATGCAACAACACTGGCAATCCAGACAGCCGTTGGAACATCAAGGTTACTGGATACAGGTATAAACCCTTCAAGGCTCAGGGAGATGGTAACATCACCAGGTGGTACAACAGAGGCAGGACTTAGAGTCTTCAATGATAATGGCCTGAGAGAGATTGTCATATCTGCTATCGAGAGGGCAACAAAGAGGGCTGAAGAACTGAGAAAAGGGAGGGCTTAGATGTTTATATTTGGGAATCTCTTCCATGCTATAGCATATGTGCTTGATATTCTATTGACTATCTACATGTGGATAATCATTGTTTCTGCACTTATAAGCTGGGTCAACCCTGATCCATACAACCCTATAGTGAGATTCCTTTACTCTATTACAGACCCTCTCCTAAGGCCAATCAGAAATCGAATAGGCATAGCAATGGGTATTGACATATCACCAATGATAGCGATTCTAATAATATTATTCATTAAATATTTCCTGATTCAATCTCTCTTTGACCTTGCAACAAGGATGAGATATCACTGATCTTTAGGAGGAGACAATGAGAATAACGCCGCTTGATATTCAACAGAAGCAATTTTCTGTTAAGTTTAGAGGTTTTGACATGGAGGAGGTTGACTCCTTTCTCGAACTCGTTAGAGAGGAGATGGAGGATCTCTTAAGAGAAAACGCCAACCTGAGGGAAGAGGCAAGGAGATATGAGAAACAGCTAAAGGAATACAAAAACATAGAGACCACACTCAGGGATACCCTTGTAGGAACACAACAAATGGTGGAGGAGTTTAAGAACAATGCACGTAAGGAGGCTGAACTCATCAAGAAAGAGGCACAGTTAGAGGCAGAGAATATGATTAAACAGGCACAGGAAAAGGTCATCAAGATACACGAGGATATAACAGACCTCAAAGGCGTAAGAAGGCACTTTAAGGAAGAGGTGAGGCGACTGGCTGAGAGGGTGCTGAGGGAGCTTGATTTTGACAGAGAGCGTGAGGAAGAAAAGCCTGATGAGGTTTAAGAGCCTTAAGGGAATACACGATATCCTGCCTCCTAATATCTACATCTGGCAACACATCGAATCCATTGCAACAGAGATATTCAGAAGTTATGGTTATAAGGAGATAAGATTGCCTGTAATAGAGTCAACAGAGGTCTTTACAAGGAGTATCGGAGAGACATCGGATATCGTTGAGAAGGAGATGTACACATTTCTTGACAGCGGCAATCGCAGTATCACACTGAGACCGGAAGGCACAGCATCTTTTGTAAGGGCATATGTTGAACATCATCTTTATAATGAACCACCTCCTCAGAAGTACTATTATATGGGCCCTATGTTCAGATACGAAAGGCCTCAGGCAGGAAGATACAGACAGTTCTATCAGATAGGGGCTGAGGCACTGGGTATAGATGATCCGAAGATCGATGCAGAGGCAATATCCATGCTTGCTGAGATACTGAAAGGGATAGGGCTTGAGGGATTAAGGTTTGAGATCACATCAATAGGCTGTAAGGATTGCAGACCGCTATTCAGGACAGTGCTGAAGGATTTTCTTAAGGACAGGATAGAGGACTTTTGCGCTGATTGTAAGCGAAGGTATGAAGCAAATCCCCTTAGGATTCTTGATTGTAAGGTCACTTCATGTATAGAGATGAGGAAGGGTTCACCGCATGCTGTAGAGTTCCTATGTGACGCATGCAAGGAGCATTTTGAGAGGTTAAAACATTATCTGAGTCTCCTTGGTATATCATATGCTGTCAATCCTGAACTTGTCAGGGGTCTTGACTACTATACAAAGACCGCCTTTGAGATAACCACGAAACTCCTTGGCAGTCAGAATGCCGTGGCAGCAGGTGGAAGATATGATGGCCTTGTGGAGGAGTTTGGTGGCCCTCCAACACCTGGCCTTGGCTTTGCCATAGGTATGGAGAGGGTTGTAAGTCTCCTGAAAGGCGAATTAAGGAAAGAGGATGTGCCTGACCTTGTCATCTGCTCCATTGGCCAGCAGGCCTCTGAAAAGGGCCTTCTTCTTGCTCAGGGTCTTCGTTCAAAGAACCTATTAGTGGAGATTAACTATGAAGGTTATTCACTCAGGAGTCAGATGAGAAAAGCTGACCGCACTGGTGCAAGGTATGTTATTGTTATTGGAGAAGATGAGCTGAAGACAGGAACCATAGAGTTAAAGGATATGAGGTCAGGAGGGAAGAACAAGATATCCCTTGATGCAGAGGCGATAATAGGGGAAATCTTAAAAGGAAAGGCAGGATGAGAGGTTTTATAGATGACTCTACAGGTGTGATACTTGCTGGTGGAGAGAACAGAAGGATGCCAGTGCTTAAGGCATTCATTGATGTTGAGGGCAGGCCAATTATCGAGAGAAATCTCAGACTCATGAAAGGACTCTTTCAAGAGGTCCTTATTGTTACAAATCAACCTGAGCTTTATATTCATCTTGACGCAGTTCTGCTTGGTGATGTTTATGATAGGAGAGGCCCTATGACAGGAATCCTTACATCACTCATGAATGCTTCAAATGACTGGGTCTTTGTCACAGCCTGCGATATGCCTTTTATAGCTGAAGAGGTTATAAGGTATTTAGCAGGGGAGAGGCAGGGATATCGGGCAGTGTTACCTGAGGGCGAGCCATTGTTTGCCTTTTATTCAAAAAGACTGCTGTCATCCATGGAGAGGGCAGTCCTATCAGAGAAAAAAGGGCTTAAAGATTTTTTAGGAGGGAAAAAGGTAAAATACATAAGTAAGAAGGAGATTGCTGTGATAGGAGAAGGAGCAAGGGTATTTATTAACCTCAATACACCTGAGGATATGGATATTTACCTGAGGTCTTAAGGAGATGGTTATTTACATGAAAGGAGGGAGAGATGTTTGGACTCGGAACAACTGAGCTTATTATAATTTTGGTTATTGTAGTGATTCTCTTTGGTGCATCAAGACTACCACAGATAGGAAGGGGAATCGGAGAGGCAATAAGGAATTTTAAGAAAGCAACATCTGAGCCACCCGAGATTGATGTCACACCCAAGAAATCAGAGGGAGCCGAGGGCAAGGAAAACAAGCCATAAGTGGAGTTAAAGAAGGCATTTGCTGAGATTGACCTCAATGCTCTTTCCCATAACCTTGCGGAGGTTAAGAAGAGGGTGGGAAAGAGGTCAATAATCCCCATTGTAAAGGCCAACGCATATGGTCACGGTTTGATCGAAGTCTCAAGATACCTTATACAGGAAGGCATCAGTATGATCGGTGTTGCCTTCACTGAGGAGGCAATCGAACTAAGGGAAGCAGGTATAAGGTCTCCAATCCTTGTCCTTTTTGACAGAGAAAAAATAGATGCCTACCTAAAATACAATCTCATCCCTACGGTCTTTGATTTTAAAACAGCAAATAGGTTCTCTGAAGAGGCATACAAACAAGGCCTTCTGCTACCCGTGCATATCAAGATTGATACAGGCATGGGGCGCATTGGCCTTGATATCAAGTCAGCAGAAGAGACGATCATGAGGATTATCAGATTAAAGAATATAAAGGCCGAAGGTCTGATGAGCCATCTATCAGAGGCTGACCTTGAGGACAGGGATTTCACACTTTATCAGATCCAGAGATTCAAGACCCTTATAAATTCCATAAAGAGAAAGGGCATTACCTTTAAATATCTTCATATTGCAAACAGTGCTGGCATCCTCAGATTCTCAGAGTCATATCTTAATACGGTCAGGCCAGGCATCATGCTTTATGGTTATGGCTGTAGTGATAGAGATAATCTAAAACCTGTCCTCAGTCTTAAGAGCAAGATCCTTCATCTAAAGAAGGTCCCATCACATACATCGATAAGCTATGGAAGGACATTCATGACTACGAGGAAGAGTATAATAGCAACACTTCCCCTTGGCTACGCAGATGGCTATAGCAGGAGACTCTCAAACTGTGGTGAGGTATTGATAAATGAAAGGCGTGCCCCTGTGGTGGGAAGGGTTTGCATGGATACCCTCATGGTCGATGTAACAGATATACCTTATATAACCATAGACTCTGAGGTTATACTGATAGGTTCCTCAGGCAAGGAGAGGATTACAGCGAAGGATATAGCTGATAAAATAGGAACAATACCCTATGAGGTTCTTACATCTGTTGGCCAGAGGATAAAAAGGGTTTATAAGAAGGAGGGATGAAGAGGGTTATTTCTGAGTTTCTTAAGTATCTTCAGTCTTGTAAGATTCGGTAGTTTCTCAATCATTATATTATCAACAATCCCTCTTATCAGTCTGAATGATGCCTCGCCCTCTGGCCCTTCTATAGTGAGTTTCTTCCCTGACACATCCACCTCTATCAGAAAGGCGCCATCCTCTATCTTGAATCTTATAAGACAACCCCCTATATCATCTCCATTAAGCACAAAGAGGCTATTCAGGAGTTCAGCAATAGCGATCTGTAATTTCCCGATAATTTCCAATGGAACATCATGTCTTCGGGCAACCTCCTCAAGCACCTTAATAGCAACAGTTTCTGAACCTTCAGAGGAAGGGATAGCGGCCTCAAAGAATCCTTCTTTAATCCTACTCACATTCTCATGTCTGAACTCCGCAACCTTATCTTTAACCTTATCCTGTGGCTCTTTTAATACCTCTATTTGATATAGAGACTTTATGAAATCAACAAAGACCCTGTCATCAATAATTCTGAAGGTTGTAAAACCCGCCTCTATAACATCTGCTGACCTCAGCGCCTCAAGCACATCGTCAACCTTTTCTTTACTGACAATAGAGGAGGCCTCAAGAGGTGAGACCTGCTCATAAAGACCACCACAACATAAATGATAAAGGAGACTAAGAGAGTCCGCCCTTAAAACCTCGGGTATATATCTCTTCAGATGGGATAGCCAATATCTGGATATCTCACCTTTTGTTATCTCATCAAGATAAACCCTTTGAACATCATCTTTTTGAAGCATGTGTCCTGACCTCCTTAAGGCATTAACAAACTTCTTAATATAAAGAGGGTTACCATGAAAGAGATCAAAGAGTTCCGAGGTATTTATAATATTCAGATTATATATACTGCAGAGTGAATCAAAGAGTCTTGATGAGTTATCCCTATCAATTCCTTTGAGATTCATCAACTCAAGGTGTTCACCAATGGAGGTCTTGTTAAAGAACATGTCATTGAGACTTTCTCTAAAGCCGGTAATAATATGTGGGGTATAAGGTGTTTTCATGGATTCTTCAAAAAACATCCAGCAGTTAGGCGTATCACCAGTGATAGTGCAGTAAAGGTCTTTCAACCTGTCGAAATCATCTATCATAACGACAACAGGTTTTCCCGTGGATTGATAGCATCTACAAGGGGCCGATATGGCATGTAGTAACATCCTGAGGGGTTCTTCCTTTTTCATGGCCTCTGAATATTCATCCATGAGACCTATTGCCCAGTGTAATGCGGAATCATCAGTGAATGCACGCATGTCTTCTACCGAGTAGATGGGTTTATTCATAATGGATTGGTCTTTCTTCAGAAAGGCTATTGCCTGTTGGATAAATTTGATAAGATAATCCCTTGAGAAATCCCCTGATGATAAAGGGGCAGGATTTACTTTATAAAAGAATGGGATGACCTCATCCTGGATTTTGAATAATCGATTAAATAACTGTCTTATGAGTTCTGTCTTTCCTGTGCCTCTCCTTCCCGAGAGGAAAAGGCTTGTTGCATAACCCTTTGTCGCAGCAATGGCTACAGATATGAGGGTCTCAAGCTCACTGCTTCTGCCAAGAAATTCTATTGGTGATGTTTTCCCTATAGACATGTCTTATTAAGGGGAGCTATGTGCAATACTATAATTAAGTCACTCATCACTATAAATGTGATACCCTGTTACCGCCTCCTCTTTTTGCAAGATAAAGTGCTTCATCAGTCTTTTCAAGAACATCTTCAAAAGATGAGGTGTCATCAGGGAAGGTCGTAACCCCCATGCTAACGGTTAATCTATTTAATGAGTCGCCAACATAGAATGTGCTAAGCTGACTGTTTACCTTTTCTTTTAAACGATTGGCTATAGAGATGGCGTCAACCTTCGGTGTCTGGGAGAGTATCACAACAAACTCGTCTCCGCCAAATCTTCCGGCTATATCAATAGTCCTTAATGAAATAGCTATGGTATCTGCAAGTGTCTTGAGGACTTGATCACCCTTGATATGTCCGTAGGTGTCATTATATGGTTTGAAGCCATCTATATCTATCATCAGAAGACTGAATGGATGTTTGTATCTTTTAAAACGTGTTATCTCCTCCTTGAGCCTCTCGTTGATATGTCTCCGGTTATAAAGGCCTGTCAAAGGGTCTGTTATGGACAACTCTTTTAGCCTTTCCGTTTGTTTATAAAAGAGGCTTCTCTGTATAGCGATGGCTGCGCTTGCGGTGAATGACTCGAGGAGTTTCAGGTCATATTCATTAAAATTACTTCCGTTGCTTTTATCAGTTATATTGATAACACCTTCAACCCTATCCTCTATCTTTATAGGCATGGAGATAAAGGACTTTGTCTTATAATGAGGTCTGTTAGGGTGCCTGACAATGGGATGCCTCTCAATATCCTCTACAAGCAAAGGCCTTCCACTTTCGGCCACCTTTCCTGCAACACCTTCTCCTTTCTTGATCCTCATTTTTTCCCTGACCATCTCACTGATCCCTTTTCTTGCCTCCACAAGAAGTTCAGATGTATCATGGTCAAGAAGCATTAAGGAACCCTGCTCTGCATTGAGTAATTGTATAGATTTTTCGAGTATGGTCTGGAAGAGGTGTTCTGTGTCAAGGAGAGGGGCGATGGATCTTGATATATCAAGCAATGAGGATAGTATCTCCTCAGACTTTTTGTTTATGGAGAGACGCAGACCCTGGTTTTCAAGTGTCACCTGTATATAATCCCTGAATGCCTTTATGATCTTTATCTCTTCAGATGCAAGCCTCCTGTCAAAGATACAGATGAGACCTTCAATCTCATCCACTATGAAGATAGGAAAGAGATAGATAAACTCTATTTCCTTCAGACCACCATCAGGTGAAAGCCTCAAAGAATCTGCAAGATAAATAGATGAACGGCTATTTCGCATCTCATTGATTACAGGATTTTGAGAACTCAGTTTAAAATCCTTAAGAAGGTCTTTATGCCTGCCTGTGCTATAAATAGTTGTATACATAGAGGTACTCTGTTCAAGAACCATCATGGCTGTTGATGTATGGCCGAGGATGAATTCAATGGTATCGAGTATATATATGTACATCAATTCCTTATTCTTCGATAATGTCTCGAAGGTGCTGTTGTCAAGAAGGGAGGTCAATCGCCTGAGTTTTGCCTCAAGTTCTTTCCTCTCCTCAATGCCATAAAGCATATAATTAATTGCCTGACTCAGATACCGGCCAACGTTAAGGACATCGCCCTCTCCTTGAAAACTGAGTGGCATCTTAACAGGTATGTCTGAGAGGTTCTTGCTCTTGCAGAGCTTTAAAAACTCGATTAGATCCTCATAGGTGGCAAAACCTCCACTTCCGGTGATTATCACTCTTTCACCAAATCGCTCAAGGGGAAAAGAGAAATTTATTACATTGGCAACACATTTATAAACTACAGGTTCATTTCCTTTAATGACTTCACGCATCAATCTATTACACGACTCAGGACAACCAATGCCAATCGATAAAGTGGATTTGATGAGACGACAGAATGGATTCTCATCAGTGCTTAAAATCTGGCGGCCATTTTGCCCATAAATATGAATGCTAAAGTTTATGGTCTTTGAAAAGCTTTCGAGGAAGTCTTTTGTATTCTTTGAACGAATTATCTCAGAGAGGATTGAACTATCTTTCTCCCCATTTGGCAGGGTTAAAGAAAAGGCATTGTTTTTAATCATTGTGAATACCCTATTTATATTATACCACGCTCGATTAAATGTTAATATATTTTACAGAAAGATTCAGAAAAATGTAAGTTATATATTCTAATGGGATGAAATAAAAAAATGCAAGAAAAAAATTGAATGCAAAATACTAAGAGGATTTCTTACCTGCAAGCCTCTCAGGATTAAGAATACGTTCTGCCTTGCTCTTACTCAAAATGCCCTTTTCTAAAACCACGTCCTTTACACTCTTTCCTGTCCGAAGTGCTTCTTTAGCAGTTTCAGCAGCAGCACTATAACCAATAATCGGATTCAAGGCCGTGGCAATGGCAATGGTTGCCTCTGCAAATTCCCTGCATCTTTTTACATTAGCCTTAATACCTTTTACACACTTATCTGTGAAGGCATTTATCCCATTGGTAAGTATCTCAGTTGAGAAAAGCAGGTTATGTGCAATCATCGGCATCATCACATTCAACTCAAGCTGGGATGCCTGCATAGCATAGGATATGGCAGTATCATTACCCATCACCTGAAAGCAGACCATATTTAGCATCTCAGCCATGACAGGGTTCACCTTGCCTGGCATTATTGATGAGCCAGGCTGTACAGCAGGCAGGATAATCTCTGAAAGCCCTGTTCTTGGACCTGAGCTCAGGAGCCTTAAGTCATTTGCGATCTTTGTTAATGTAACTGAAACACCTCTCAGACAGGCACTGAGTTCAAGGGCAGGACTTACATTCTGTATCCCCTCAAAGTGGTTTAATGATTCTCTAAAACCAACACCTGTTATATTCCTTATCTCTTTTATAACCAGTTTCCTGAAGCGAGGATGGGCATTTATCCCTGTGCCTGTGGCGTTGCCACCTATTGGTAAATACATGAGTGACCTTAAGGCATTCTCTATGCGGCCTATATCATTCCTTACAGAGGCTGAATAACCGCTGAATTCCTGTCCAAGGGTAACTGGCACAGCATCCTGAAGGTGAGTCCTTCCTGATTTTACAACCCTTTCAAATTTCTTTGAATTTTCTGAGAGCGCCTTCATCAGCCCATTGAGAGCAGGCAACAACCCTTCTTTTACAGCCTCTGTGGCAGAGATATAAAGGGATGTTGGGATAGTATCATTTGTTGACTGAGCCATATTTACATGGTCATTAGGATGTATCAGGCTGTAGTTGCCCTTCTTCCCTCCCAGTATCTCTATTGCCCTGTTTGCAATGACTTCATTGGCATTCATGTTCTGGGATGTCCCGGCACCTGCTTGATATACATCAACTACAAAATGTCCATCATGTTCCCCTTTTATCACCTCTATGCAGGCCATTTCAATTGCTTTGAACAATCTCTCATCAAGAAGACCGATCGCTGTGTTTGCCCTTGCTGATGCAAGCTTGACTATGCCCTGCGCCCTTATAAATCGCCTTGGAAGCCTGAGCCCGCTTATGGGAAAATTTCTCACAGCCCTTTGGGTCTGGATACCGAAATAGACATCATCAGGCAACGTGAGCTTTCCGAGTGAATCCTTCTCAATCCTCATGTTTTATATATACCACAGATATTGAAGATTAGTTTACCATAACAATTATTCAAATCAAAATCAAATAATTTTTGACACTCTTATGATACTGAATTATAATTGTTATATGACCTCTTCACTTGAAACAGTCCTCAGGCTCCTGCTTGGTGCAATCATTGGAGGCATAATAGGGTTTGAGAGAGAGGTTCATGGAAGGGCTGCAGGACTGAGGACACAGTTGATTGTCTGTGTTGCGGCGGTTCTTATAATGGTTATATCAGAGAATTATCATTTCTATATTCAGCGTCTTGACCCTGTCTTCAAGATTGACCCAACAAGGATTGCATCAGGTGCGATTATTGGTGTTGGTTTTATTGGTGCAGGGGTAATCGTCAAGAGCGGTTTCACAATAAGAGGACTGACTACCGCTGCATCCATATGGATTGTCTCGGCCATCGGTCTTGCCATTGGAGCAGGCCTTTATCTTGAAGGTTTCGTTAGCTTTCTGATAACCATTGTTGCCTTGGTTGTATTAAGGAGACTTGAAAGACACATCAAGACACTGAATTTTAAGGTCATCACCATCACGACGACTATCGAAGATGGTGCTGATAAAGAGATAGCCTCTGTATTTTCTGAACAAGGGATAAATATTCTCTCAACTGACACGGAGATAGACAGGTCAGCAAAAGAAATCACTTCTATATATACTATATCCACGAAGAAGAAGGATGCTGTAAAGAAGGCTTTTCTAAGACTTTGTGATATGGATTTTGTGAAGAGACTTAAAGTGGACAGTCAGGATAAAGACCCTTATCTAAGAGTTTAATAATTTATCAAAAGGATAATTCTTTAAGAAGTCAATAAATTTATCTGCTGTATGTGATGACTCCTTTGTCTTTCGCCTGACCAATGAAAAATCCCTTATAAACTTTTCTTCCTTAAAGGTTGCGGTCTTAAGGCTTCCATATCGTGCTTCTTTTTTGGCAGCCCACCTTGAGACAATAGAAACGCCAAGTCCTTCCTCTACAGCGCCCTTTATTGATTCGGTACTTCCCATTATAAGTGCTATCTTCACCTGTTGGGGTGAGATACCATGTTTTGAGAAGTACTTCTCAATCATCTGTCGTGTACCTGAACCCTCTTCCCTGAAGATTAAAGGTTCTTTTGTAAGGGACATAATAGAAACTACTGCTTTTCTTCCCCATGGGTGATGTGGTGACATTATAAGGACTAACTCATCTGGTATGAGTTTTTCGATAACAAGCTTCTGTTTACGAACATCACCTTCAACAAGGCCGATATCAACATTGCCTGCGTTTAAGTAGTCAACCACATGCTTTGTGTTGCCGATATGTAAATGAACCCCCACCTTTGGATATTTTCTTTTGAAATCAGCAACCACATACGGTAGGATGTAATTTCCTATGGTTGAACTGGCACCCACTGATATAATACCCTTTGTAAGCCCTGTAACTCCTCCTATTTCCTTCTCTGCCGCGGCATAAAGAGAGTTTATCTCCTTTGCGTATTTATAAAGCATCTCTCCAGCCTTTGTGAGGGTGATAACACAACCTGAACGATTGAAGAGCTTTGTTCCGTACATCTCTTCCAGTGCCTGAATCTGAAGGCTTACAGCAGGCTGGGTAAGACGAATAATCTCCGAAGCCCTTGAGAAACTCTTTGTTTCTGCAACTATGCAGAAGACTTTTAATTTATGGTCGTCCATCATAAAACATCAAGACCCTTTATAGATATATAATCATAACTTATTAGTAAAATAAGAGTCAATAGAGGATTTCAGAAGTTCTTCTGGTAACTATATCTGAAGGGGAATACCTGCTTCCCTTTAGAACAGGAGAGTTAAGCCAACTTTAACCTTGCATTTTTAAAAATTTTATGTATAATTCTTCTTAAGATGAAGAAAGAGGTCTTAGGTTTTTTTTCTTTGCTGATAGTCATTATTCTCTTTGCATTTGTTATAGCAACAAATTCAGATGCTATCAATAACGAAGACAAGGAACCACAAAAAAAGACTCCTATTGTAAAAACTGCTATAGAAGACAATTACGGCCCTTCTTATTCCCTTCATCCACCCCCTGAAACAGAAGAGACAATAACCCCTTCAGATGGAAAATCCCTTCCTATTACAGAAAGTGATCCATCTATTGTATCAGAGGATGTAGAAGAAAACGGTAATGAAAGACAGAACCTTCTTGACGTAGCCCTTGACCTTTATCAGGTATCTCAGGAATTCTGGTCTCGTGGTGAACTTGGGGAGGCCATCAATGCCCTGGACGAGGCTTACTCTCTAATCCTCAATGTGAATGGTGATAGCGACCCTGAGATGGTTCAACAAAAAGAGGATCTGAGATTTATGATCTCAAAAAGGATACTCGAGATATATGCATCAAGATATACGGCGGTCAATGGAAGTCATAAAGCTATTCCCCTAACCATAAATGAATATGTTGAATACGAGATAAAGCAGTTTCAGACAGTTGAGCGCGAATTCTTTCTCAGGGCGTATAAAAGGTCAGGGATATACAGGCCGATGATTGTCAAGGCACTAAAGGATGCAGGTCTTCCTGAGGAGCTATCATGGCTGCCACTCATTGAGAGTTGGTTCTATGTCAGGGCAATGTCTCCGGCAAGGGCGCTGGGTTTATGGCAGTTTATTCCATCCACAGGATATAAATTTGGTCTGAAGAGAGATAACTGGATTGATGAGAGGCTTGACCCTGAAAAATCTACATCTGCAGCCATTGCCTATCTACAGGAGTTGCACAATATCTTTGGTGACTGGACAACCGTCCTCGCTGCATATAACTGTGGTGAAGGAAATGTCCTCAGGATTATAAGGGAGCAGAAGATAAACTATCTTGATAACTTCTGGGACCTCTATGAAAGACTTCCGCGAGAGACTGCACGTTATGTTCCGAGGTTTCTGGCTACGCTTCTCATAATCAATGAGCCTGAACAATATGGTTTTGATTTGGAGGAGACCGAGAAGCCCATACCCTTTGAAGTGGTGAGGATAGAGAAGCAGGTAAAATTAGACTCCATCGCTAAGGAATTAGGGGTTTCAGAGGGCTTACTATCTGACCTTAACGCCGAACTCCGCCAAATGATCACGCCACCAGGCCCTTACAACCTCAGGGTACCGTCTGGAAAGGCTGACCTCCTGCTTGCGAGGATTGACAGTATACCAAGATGGTCTCAGCCAGAGAAGAAATTTGTATATCATCGGGTTAGAAAAGGTGAGACCTTATCATCCATAGCAACGAGATACAAAACAACCATTGAGGCAATATTAAAGGCAAATAATATCAAAAAGAGAGATCTCCTCAGGACAGGTAAGATGCTTAAGATACCTTTAAATGGTGAAATGGTCTATGCCTCAAGATCAAGTGGCCATGATGGTGGTAAATATAGGATAAAGAAAGGTGATTCCCTCTGGCTTATAGCTAAAAAGTTTAATACAGATGTTGAGACACTAAAACGTATTAATAACCTCAAATCCTCGAACCTTGCAGTTGGTCAGATTATAAGGGTGATGGATTAACTTTCTATAAGTGAAACTTCCCACTTTTATCTCTCAAGATTTAGGGGGTCAAAGATGAATGAGGTGTTAAAGGCAATAGCTGAGAGAAGGGCCGTAAGGTCCTATAAACAAAGAAGGATCCCAAGGAACCTCATCATGAAGATTATCAATGCAGGAAATCAGGCACCCTCAGGCATGAACAGTCAGCCATGGAGGTTTGTTGTTGTGGAGGATAAAGCACTCCATAAAAAACTCCTTGAGACAGCTATACCAAATGCCAAGAGGCTCCTTGAGAGTGTCAAGACCAGCAACCCTGAAAGATATAAGATTATCATGAAGCGACACGAGGAACTTGAAGACCCTATCTACTATTCAGCCCCTGCTATTATATTTGTTATAGGTAGCGGGACATATGCAGACCTATCATGCCCCCTTGCATGTGAGAATATGATGCTTGCTGCATTCTCATTGGGGCTTGGCAGTTGTTGGGTCCAATTCGGCTCCCTTGTAACAGATAATGAAGAGATAAGGGATGCTTTCGAGTTAAGAGAAGACGAGAAGATATTTGGTCCCATAGTCTTTGGTTATCCAAAGGATATCCCTCAACCACCTGAGAAGAGACCACCATTGATAAAGTGGCTTTAACGATCTACTATTTCCTCTACGGCCCGGCGAAGACCAACCACAACCTCAGCCATGCGCCTGTAATCAAGTGTCTCATGGGTATCACCTCTGCTATGATAATTAGGATTTCTGTAGAATGCAGTATCGGTCACCATTACCGCATTATAACCAAACCTCCAGAATGCCCTGTGGTCTGAAAAGTCTATACCGGGTATGATTGAGAATGTTGAGATTGATTCAACAGGTAAATTTGTTCCCCCTTTAAAGGCGTTTTTAATACGGTTTAAGAATCCCTTTGACCGAAGGTTACTCACAAGAGCAATGAAATCCCCTCGATTAGGATAGAACAATTTAAAGATAGGGAGAGGAAAATACTGACTTTCCTTTGTGTCTACAAAATAGCCTATTGATTCAAGACATATCATGCCTATTAAATCCTTGTTAGCATTATGAAGCGCCTTTGCGTACTGATAACTCCCCATCTTTCTCGTATAGAAAAAAGGAGGTTCTTCAAGGGTAAAGGCAACAAACTGTATGGTGTGGTTAAAAGACTTCTCACGAAGGAGCCTTGCAAGCTCAAGCATCCCTGCAACCCCACTTGCATTGTCATCAGCACCTGGTGTGCCCATGACCGTATCATAATGAGCACCGATTATGAGTATCTTATCAGGGATTAGCCTGCCTCTGATCTCAACATATATGTTTCTGTAGACCCTGCCTTCTACCTCATAGGGCTGGAAGGATACGGTATAACCCTGTCGTCTGAATTCTGACACAATAAATTCTTCTGCCTTATCCAGCGCATTCTTTTGGAAGTAAGCTCTTGGGCCTATATCGCCTGCAAGGGTATAAACAACCCTCTTCAGGTTATCCTCTATCTCCTGCACACTATTGTATAGGGATCTTCCGAGCCTTTTTCTTTGCCTCTTCTGACTTTGGAAGCCTTACCTCAAGCACCCCATTCTTGAACGATGCCGTTGCCTTGTCAGGTTGTATCTCAGCAGGAAGCTCAAAAGAACGACAGAAAGAACCATAGGAACGTTCAAGCCGATAATAGTTCTTCCTCTCAACCTTCTCCTCAGACTTCTTCTCACCTGAGATTGTTATACTATCTTCAGTAATATTCACCTCGATGTCATCCTTTGTCATCCCTGGAAGTTCTGACTTAACAACAACATCATCCCCCTCTTCAAAGATATCCACTGATGGTGATGGTTTCATCTCCTCAAAAATCCTTGGAAAGGATGGAAACCATGGCCTGCCAAAGGGTCTTCTGAAGAAATCTTCAAATAGCTCCTCCATACGCTCAAAAGGGGAAAGCCACCTTGATGGGGTAACGGGCTCAAGTCCTTTCTCTTCTGCCTTTTTCTCTGTCTTTTCTTTCTTTGCCATCTTACACCTCCTTAATTTTTAATTATTTTCTATCAAATTTTGAATAAGTTGTCAAGGTTATGACATCCTCCACAGAATAATCCTTGATTGACCGTTATATGTCACAGTTTATATAGTATGAAGACATGACCCCTTCGAAAAAAGGCAAAAGTAGATTAAGGCCAACAACAGGAAAGGTTAGAGAGGCTCTCTTTAACATCCTCAGAGAGGACATAAAAGAAGCCCTTTTCCTTGACCTTTATGCAGGCACAGGAGCTATAGGGATAGAAGCACTGAGACATGGAGCATCAGAAGTTATATTTGTTGAGGCAAGCAGAAGTTATGTAAAGGATATACAGCAATCTCTTCAAAGATATAACATTTCAGGTAGAGCAAGTATATTCAACAAAAAAGCCCTCTCATTTATCCAGTGGGTAGGGTCAAAAGGGCAAAGTTTTGATATAATATTTCTTGACCCACCATATCATACAGACGAGGTGATAAAGGCGCTGAATGTAATTGATAAATCGGATATCCTGAGAGATAACGGGATGGTCATTGCAGAACACTTTGTCAAGAGACAACTACCAGAAAGATTTGATAAATTACGAAAGATCAAAGATTATAGGTATGGTAATACAGTGCTCAGTTTTTATAAACAAATTAAAGATCAAAAGTAAAAATGCAAAATGACATAAAATGACAAATCAAGATGTAAAATGAGGAGGGTTCTGATTGAATAAGATAGCAATATATCCAGGCACCTTTGATCCGATAACAAACGGGCACATTGACCTTATCAAGAGGTCTTTAAAGATATTTGATAAGGTCATAATTGCTATTGCTCTCGGCCAGAAAAAAAAGCCTTTATTTACAGTGGATGAACGGATTGAATTAACAAGGGAATCAGTTAAAGACCTGAATGGGGCGAGGGTTGAGACCTTTGATACCCTCCTTGTTGAATATACAAAGAGCAGAGGCGGCATTGCCATCATACGAGGGCTCAGAGCGGTATCTGATTTTGAATATGAACTCCAGATGGCATTGATGAACAGGAAACTCGATGCAGATATCGAGACCATCTTTATGATGCCGAGTGAGGAACACACATTTCTATCATCCACGATAATCAAAGAGGTGGCCTCATTTGGAGGAGATGTAAGGGGGCTGGTGCCTGATGTAGTTGAAAAGGCACTAAGAGAGAAATTTAAGAAAAAGCATGTATCACCCCCCTTAGCCTGATTATAGATAACAATAAACTCCGGCTCTTTGAGGAGCTAAACTGCATACTCAAAGAGCAGACCTCCCTTCATGTAGCCAGTGCATATTTTAATATAGCAGGATTTCAACTTATAAAGGATTTGTTATCAGGTGCTAAAAATTCAGAGTTCTACCGACTTTTTTGTGGGCACATGTTCAGTTTTCCACAATAGAACAATATAGCAATTCTAAAGTTCTCAAAGTTTTTAAACCCTCTGACTGCTGATTTCACCTGTTGTATATTGCTATTTAATCCCTCGGCCAGTTTTTTGAAGGATACTCTCCTATATTGCCTCTTGTTCTTTCAACCTATCTGCCACACTAAACCTGAAGAAGCACATATATATCTAATATCTTCTCTCGTATTTCTCCCCTTCACAGACCTCCTTAATCTGGTCCTTCACAAGCGTACCATCCTCCCATACCCTTTCATGAATCTTGTGGCATTTGGTATGTGCATTATAATCAACAGGGTCTGCCCTGTACACACCCCTGCCATCGGTTGTTCTGTATTCAACAGGCCTACCTGTCTGAGCTGCCTCTCTTGATGCCTGCATGGAAATATCCGTAATTGTTGCACCAAGCACACCACCAAGTGTAGCGCCTATAACACCACCCCGCCATGGATTTTTCCTGTCAAGAAGTGCTCCTGCAAGCCCACCAACAGCACCACCAGCAGCAGCACCACGGGCATGATATTCTGTACAGGCAGTTAAGAGGGTTAGAAGGGCAAAAAGGGTTATCACTGAAGTTATCTTTCTCATCCTACCTCCTTTCCTTAATCGTAACAGTTTAGTTTTTCCAAAACTCATAGTGAAAAATTATCATAATTATTAGTCACTTGTCAATTTTTCCTTAGAAAATGTTCCGTAACATAAAAAACTATAGTTTTTGTTTTTTTAATCACTTGACATTATTTTCTTTGCTGTTAAAATTAATAATAGAATGATAACCGAAGATTACACATAAGACAGGGTTTTCAAAATGAATAGCCCAATAAAGGGCAAAAGGAATCTTCCGGATCTGAATAAGTTACTTGATAGTATAAGGGATCCATTTTGTATTATTGATAGGAATTATATTATTGTACGGGCAAATAATGCATATTTAGAGTGTAAGGGTAAAGAGGAGAGGGATTTGATCGGCAATAGGTGCTATCAGGCCCTATATGGCAGGGATAGTGTATGCAAGGATTGTGTTGTTGAGAAGGCCTTTGTCTCTGCAGACCCCTGCGCAAAAGAGAAGTATATTATACTTCCTGATGGCTCAGAAGAATGGCAGGAGATTTATACATATCCCATAATCTCAGATGATGGCAGTGTATCACACGTGATTGAATATGTAAGAGACATAACAGAGCGCAAGAAGGCAGAGAAGAGGATGGCGCAACTTTTTAAGGAGTTCGAGAATGTGAATCAAGAACTCAATGATTTTGCATATATCGTCTCACATGACCTCAAGGCACCCCTCCGGGCTATCTCCTCTCTTGCAACCTGGCTTGCAACTGATTATGCAGATAAATTGGATGATGAGGGGAAGGAACACCTGCGACTCCTCCTTAGCAGGGTAAAAAGGATGAATAATCTTATAGATGGCATCCTCCAGTATTCAAGGGTTGGGCATATAAGGGAGGAGAAGGTTAATGTAGAGCTCAACGAGCTCATAGATGATGTGATTTATACACTTGCACCACCTCCGCATATTGATATAAGGGTTGAAAATAGATTGCCTGTAGTATATGCTGATGAAACACGTATAAGGCAGGTCTTTCAGAATCTTCTAAGTAACGCCATAAAATATATGGATAAGTCGCGTGGTATAATAAAAGTTGGTTGTGTGAAGGAGGGTGATTTCTGGAGGTTTAATATCTCAGACAACGGACCAGGCATTGAGGAGAAGTTTCAAGAGAGGATTTTTCATCTCTTCCAGACAATTCAACCTCGCGATGACACTAACAGTACAGGCATTGGTCTCACACTTGTGAAAAGGATCATAGAGATTTATGGCGGAAGGATATGGTTAGAGTCTGAGGTTGGTAAGGGGAGCACATTCTATTTTACTTTACCTATAAAGGAGGCGGGTTAATGAGAAACAACAAACCAATCATGCTCGTTGAGGATGACCAGGTTGATGTGATGACAATCCAACGAGCGCTCAAGGAGATCAAGGTTACTAACCAGCTTTATGTTGCTGGAAACGGTGAAGAGGCACTGCAGATGTTGAAAGAAAACAATCACAAGAGGCCAGGATTGATTCTCCTTGACATTGAGATGCCACGGATGAATGGCATAGAATTCCTGAGGGTTATCAAACAGGATGAGAAATTTAGGAGTATTCCTGTTGTTGTGTTGACTGCATCAAGGGAAGATGAAAACAGGGTTGAGAGCTTTAACCTCGGTGTTGCAGGCTATATGATAAAGCCTGTTGACTATATAAAATTCGTAGAGGTTGTAAAGACCATTGATTTATACTGGACATTAAGCGAATTACCCTGAGCCTGTCCTGAATTTATTTCAGGGATGGAGAAGATGGATAAAATAAATATCCTTGTGATTGAGGATGACAGGGTTGACCAGATGGCCCTGAAGCGTTTTCTGAAGGAGACAAACCTTCCCTATAATTGTACCTTTGCCAGTTCGGTTTCAGAGGCAATCGAGATTTTAAAATCAAGAGGATTTGACCTAATACTCTCGGACTTCTCCATTGGAGATGGCACGGCCTTTGATATCCATGATTTCATGGGGTCAAAGGATGATGTACCACTTATCCTCGTTACAGGCACAGGAAATGAGGAGATCGCTGTTCATGCAATGAAGGCAGGTGTGTCTGATTATATAATCAAGGATGTTGAGAATAACTATCTCAAGGTACTGCCAGCAACGGTTGAGAGGACCCTTAAAAGGGCTAAAGAGGCAAAGGCTCTCAAGATGCTCTCCCATGCAATTAAGAATGTAAATGATAGTATCTTTATCACCGATATGAATAATGTAATTACTTTTGTTAATGAGGCATTCATAAGGACATACGGCTATAGTGAGGAGGATATCATTGGAAAAGATGGACGTATCCTTGGAGAGATTGACAAGGAAGGAGAATTCTATCATAAAAAGAAGGATGACCGTGAATTCCCTGTTGTTCTTACGAGGTCTGTCTTGAAGGATGAGCACGGACAGGAGATGGCCATAGTGAGGATAGCCCATAATATCACTGAACGGAAGCAGATGGAGGAAGAATTAATGAGGCTTGCTACGACAGACCCTCTGACCGGCGCATACAACAGGACCAAGTTTAATGAGATAATAAGCAGGGAGATTGAGAGGGTGAGGAGATATGGACAGAAATTATCAATGATAATATTTGACATAGACCATTTTAAAAAGGTTAATGATACACACGGACATATGGTTGGAGATGAGGTTTTGAGAACAATAGCAGATATCATTAAAAAGAATATAAGGAAGATAGAGTATCTTATAAGATGGGGTGGTGAGGAGTTTATGATACTCGCCTCTGAAACAGAGCTCGATAAAGCCTTTGCCCTTGCTGAGAGGATAAAGAGGATTATAGAAAGCCGCGGGTTTGATAAGGCAGGGAGGGTAACTATCAGTTGCGGTGTGACAGAGTTTAAAGAGGATGATACAGAGGACTCCTTTATAAAAAGGGCTGATGATGCCCTGTACATGGCAAAGAAAAAAGGCAAAAACAGGGTGGAGGTAATTGCCTGATCTAAGCATTCTTATTGTTTAGAGATGATTCAGACAGACCCTAGCAGGACAGAGTCACAAAGCACCTCTCTAACAGTTGTTGACCCACTGATTGAAAAGTTTAGACCATACTTTCTTTTCCGTTCTCCCTTGATGAGGCGAAGCCTTGCACATCTTCCACAGATAGCGCTATCTGACCAGACTGTACTTATTACTGGAGAGACAGGAACTGGTAAGGAGATAGTTGCAAGGGCAATTCATGTAATGAGCAGGCGTGCCTCGGGACCATTTGTTCCTATTAACTGTGGTGCTATCCCGGAGAGCCTTATAGAGGGCGAACTCTTCGGGCATGAAAAGGGCGCCTTTACAGGGGCAATAAAAACCAGAAGGGGAAAGTTTGAGTCTGCTGACCAGGGAACGTTTTTTCTTGATGAGATAGGAGAGATGCCACTAAATCTACAGGTTCGTCTATTAAGGGTGCTTGAGGAGCGAAGGCTTTACCGCGTTGGAGGTGAGACACCAGTGTCAGTGGATGTGAGGGTCATAGCTGCAACGAATATAGACCTCCATAAGGCTGTTGAAGAGAGGCTCTTTCGCAGAGATCTTTATTACAGATTGAATATCCTGAGGATACATCTACCACCGCTTCGTGAAAGGATAGAGGATATATCACTACTTGCTGTTCATTTCCTTGAGAGGGCATTCAGTGAGATGAGATGGCCAAGACCGTACCCAACTCTCTTGCCTGAGAGTATCCGCCTCCTTGAGTCCAATCCCTGGAAGGGAAATGTTCGTGAACTCAGGAATGTCATGACGAGGGTGGCAACTTTACTTCCAAAAGATACAGATCTCATCAGGCCACCCCATATCCTTCCCCATCTTGAGACCGCTGCCACAATCGCCCCTTTGCCACATGAAGGATCAGAGGGTGTATTTATACCCATCGGCACAAGCCTCAAGGATGTGGAAGATATATTGATAAAAGAGACCCTCAGACACACAAAGGGCAATAGATCAAAGGCATCATCACTCCTTGGTATAAGCACAAGGACTATCAGTCGGAAGTTAAAGAAGAAAGTTCATCTCCCAGAGGGTTAATAATATAATTAATCAGAAAATGAATGAAAATAGGACAGTTTGACCTATAGGACATCTTGTCCGTATGAAATAAGGGACACAATGTCCTATATTGCCAGATTTCCTTCCTCCCTAGTTTGTAACTTCTTGAATTTATAACAAAAAGATTTCTGGCATGGATTTTGTTATTTACTGGATGAAAATCTTATAGAGGAGGTGAGAGAAGATGTTGTGGAGAGATTTTAATGGATTCTGGGATCCATGGAGGGAGTTTGAGTGGATGAAGAGCAGGTTATCAAGGCTTGCATCTGAGCCAGCATATGATTTCCCTCCTGTCAACATCTGGGTCTCTGAGGATGATACAGTGGTTACTACTGAGATACCAGGGATTGATCCAAAGGATGTTGATATATTTATTACAGGCAGGACACTTACGATCAGGGGTTCAAGGAAGGCAGAGGAGTTGAAGGATGAGGAATATTACCACAGGAGGGAGCGCTGGAGTGGAGAGTTCTCAAAGGCCATTGAACTTCCGTTCAATATTGAGGCAGATAAGGTAAATGCAAGATTTACAAAAGGGGTTCTCTATATAACACTTCCAAAGGCCGAAGCAGAGAGGCCGAGGAAGATCGAGATAAGGTCCGAGTAAGGAGGTGAGGATAAATGGCAACCAAGACAAAAGAACTTCAGAAAAAGGAGACAAGATTAAAAGAGGGAGTAGAGCGAACAAAGGCAAAGAGACTCTACTGCCCTGCAGTTGATATCATAGAAAGAAAGGATGACATCATTCTTATCGCTGATATGCCAGGTGTTGATGAGAGGTCGGTTGATGTGACAATTGAGAAGGATGTCCTTACCATCTATGGTGAGGTAGAGCCTGAGATTCCTGAGAATCACAGACTTGTTTCATCAGAGTATGGTGTTGGCGATTATCAGCGGTCATTCATAATCTCTGATGAGATTGATAGTGATAAGATAAAGGCAACAGTTAAGAACGGTGTTCTGAAACTCATTCTGCCAAAGGTTGAGGCAATCAAGACAAAGAAGATACCTGTTGAGGCATCCTAAGAAATAATGAAAGGAGGTGTTGTCTATGAGATTAAAGAGCATTGTCCCTTTCAGCAAAAAGTCAGTACCCATTAAACGTGAGCTGGAGAGTCCATTTGCCCTGTTGAGAAAGGAGATCGATAATATCTTTGACAACCTCTTCAAAGGGTTTGAGATGGAGCCATATTTCAGTGGCCGGCGTGATGGTTTTATCCCGAGTGTGGATGTGGTGGAGGATGACAAGGAAATAAGGGTATCTGCTGAGCTGCCAGGGATGGACGAGAAGGATATAGAGGTAACACTTAACAGAGAGTCTCTGAGCATAAAGGGTGAGAAGAAGGAGGAGAAGGAAGATAAAGGCAAAGACTATTATCATATGGAACGCTCCTATGGTTCCTTCACCCGTACCATACCGCTTCCTGTTGAGGTTGATACAGACAAGGCTGAGGCAACATTTAAGAAGGGCGTGCTTACTGTGAAGATTCCGAAGACAAAAGAGGCTATTGAGGAGAAGAAGAAGATAGCTGTGAATGTTGAATAAGGCTTTCTTTTTAAGGAGTCAGAAGAACTGAATTCTCAGTAATATTTAATGCCGCTTTATTTATGGAGTTTCGGCATCCTCCTGAATTATTAAGGTAATCTTTAAACAGCCCGTACTGCCTGAATTTATGAACCATATCCATATCAGGAATCTTAAAGTGACGGCTGACAAGAGTATTGAACTCCTTTTAAGACATTATGAGAATGATGTGACGGTGGAGATTTTAAAAAACCTGATGATGTGAGCGTGTTGACAGAGAAGTGATGTTTGAATGACAGAATATATTTAGTGTATAATATATTTAAGTTGAGTGATTTTCTATGATTCCTGTGAAGGGGAAAGCCTTCAAAAATGAATAAAGCAACAGGATTTCTTAAAGTATTCAGTAACAGGAGATTATTTCACCAAATAGGTGAGTGTTCCTATGGCATATGTAAGTCTCACTTAAGGTGTCGCAATTCATTTTCTCAGTCTTTTCCCTTCTCTATTTTGATCAGGAATCGCTCAATTTAGGTTATAAATAGGGCAAGTAGTTTAAACAGTTCAAATATTCAAGGATGGCAATATTCTTCACGTATTACACATCACAATTAAGGTAAATAAAGGAGATGAGTTATAAAGATGACAAAAAGAAGGTTGTTTATGCATCAGTATTTATCATCATTGGCCTTATCATAGGTCTCGGCATATCATCGAGGTTTGACCTTCTACCCGGAGGATACACAGAGCCAGAACCACCTTCAATCTCTGAAGAGGCGGTTAACATCCTGAGCAGAACGAATCAGGCAATGGCAGAGGTGGTGGCTGCGGTAAAACCTTCGGTGGTGAATATCTCATCAACAAAGACGATCAGGGTTCCTGGCTTTAGTTCGCCATTCTTTGATGATCCCTTTTTTAGGAGGTTCTTTGGTGATGAGTTTGGATTCTTTAACAGCCCAAGGGAGTATAAGCAGTCAGGACTTGGTTCAGGTGTGATAGTAACCAAGGATGGTTATATACTTACAAATAACCATGTTGTAAAGGATGCTGATGAGATAAAGGTGAGGCTTGCTGATAAGAGGGAGTTTATAGGCAAGGTTATTGGCACAGACCCTAAGACAGACCTTGCGGTGATAAAGATCGATGCCAAGGGCATTCCTGCTATAAAGATAGGAGATTCTGACAATCTGCAAGTTGGTGAGATGGTTATAGCCATTGGAAATCCCTATGGTCTTAGTCAGACCGTTACATCAGGTATTGTGAGTGCAAAGGGGAGGGCAAATGTTGGTATTGCTGATTATGAGGACTTTATACAGACAGACGCACCGATCAATCCTGGTAACTCAGGTGGTGCGCTTGTGAATATAAAGGGTGAACTCATCGGTATCAATACCGCGATCTTCAGCACGTCAGGCGGATATCAGGGTATAGGTTTTGCGATACCCAGCAATATGGCAAAGGCTGTGATGCAGAGCCTTATCAAAGAGGGCAAGGTTATAAGGGGATGGCTTGGGGTGGTAATACAGCCTATGACACATGAGATTGCAGAATACTTCAAACTCAAGGAAGACAAGGGTGCCCTTGTTGGTGATGTGGTTCAGGACAGTCCTGCTGAGAAGGCAGGGATAAAGAGGGGTGATGTGATTGTTGAATATGATGGCAAGGAGGTGAGGGATCCTGACCATCTGAAGAATATGGTAGCCAGCACATTGCCTGATACAGAGGTTGATGTAAAGGTGATACGTGATGGAAAGCCTGTCACATTAAAGGTCAAGATTACTGAATTACCAACAGAGATGCAGAGACTTACAGGAACATTTGAGAACATCTTCAAAGGCGTCTATGTCCAGGATATAACCCTTGACACCAGACACAGACTTGATATACCCAGCAGGATAAAAGGTGTAATAGTAACACAGGTTACAGAGGACAGCCCTGCAATGGGATTATTGAGAAGGGATGATGTGATAATGGAGATCAACAGGAAGAGGATAAGGGATACAAAGGACTTCAAGGAGGTTGCCTCAGGAATAAGACAGGGAGATAGTGTATTGCTCCTTATATATAGAGATGGATCAACTTTCTATCTGACACTCTCAGATCGGTGATGAATGGTGCATAAGAGGTTGCACCTTCTCAAGGATATATGCAGTGAAAAGAGAGGAGTTAATATCCGTACCCTTGAGGAGGTCATTGTCCTTGCTATTGAGATAGCGCGTGAAGGAAGGGAAGGCAAAAAGATTGGAACAATGTTTGTTATATCAGACTCTGACAGGGTGCTTCACAGTTCAAGATGCCTTATCCTTGATCCACTCCGGTACCACCCAGAGGAAAAGAAACACATTGAAAATCCTAATACCAGGGAGACGGTAAAGGAGCTTGCAAAACTTGATGGTGCCTTTGTAGTATCTGACTCAGGGGTAATACTTTCAGCCTGTAGATACATCAATGCATCCTCAAAGGGGATAAACCTGCCACTTGGACTAGGGAGTCGTCACATGGCTGCTGCGTCAATAACAAAGCATACAAAAGCGGTGGCAGTGGTTGTATCAGAGAGTTCAATAGTGAGGGTCTTTGATGACGGAGAGATCATTGCAGAGATACTCCCCGAACTCTGGCTTCTCCAGAATTTCAGCCTGCACCTGAAAGGCTCTTATTCTACAAGGACACAAAGGGAAGTGACCGTTGTGAGTAAGAAGGATTAGGTTATCTGTTTATATGATCAAGCAATTCCTTTGCCTTCTCCGGGTCAATCCTCTTGAGTATCCTGTATTCTTCAAGTGCCTTCTCTCTTTGTCCTGTGAGATAGTAGACAGCTCCAAGACCAAAATGCGCCTCAGCTAAATTATTTTTATAATCTAAGGCCTTTTTGAAAGACTCCATTGCATTATCGTATTCACCAAGCTTGTCATATGCAATCCCAAGCCCAAGATATGCCTCTGCAGAATCAGGCTTGAGCCTTATTGCCTCTTTGAATGAGGCTTCTGCCTCAGAATATTTACCGACTTTGTCATATGCAAATCCAAGTCCAAGATAGGCATCAAACATATCAGGCCTTATCTTTATAGCCCTTTTGAAGGATTCAACAGAGCCCTTTGTGTCAGCTGTTTTTGTATATACATTTCCAAGTGCAAGGTGCATCTCTGCATCATCAGGATAAACCCTCAATGCCTCCCTGTACGCATCTATTGCCTCTCTATATCTACCGAGCCTCTCATAGGCATAACCAAGTCCTCGATTTACCCCTTTATATTCAGGTGCGATCTTCAATATCTCCGTATATGTATCCACCTCATCTTCGTATCTTCCAAGTTTGTTATATGCATATGCTGTTGCAAGAAGGGCAGCTATATTGTCCGGATTGACTCTTAAGACCTCCCTGAATGACCTTACCGCCTCTTCGTATTTACCGAGCTTATCGTAAGCATATCCAAGTGTAAAATGGGCCCTTGCATCATCAGGTCTTAACCTGACAGCCTGTTTAAGAGACCTGATCCCATCCTCATATCTTCCCATCTTGTCATAGGCATAACCCTGTGTAAGATAGGCCTCGGTGATGTTTGGATCTATCTTGATGGCCTTCTCGCATATCTTCACAGTCTCATCACATTTACCGATCTTATCATACACATATCCAATTGCAAGGTGTGCCTCAAGGTAGTCAGGCTTTATCCTCAATGCCTCTTTGAATGCATTAATGGCTTCTTCGTTCCTGCCAAGCTTTTCATAGGCATATCCAAGGGACAGATACGCCTTTTCAGTGTCAGGCTTTATATCCAATCCCTTCTGCAGTGCCTCTATCTCTTCATCATAGCGTTGTAGTTTGTCATATGCAAAGGAGAGGGCAAAGTAAGCCTCTGCAGAATCAGGCCTCAACCTTGTTGCCTCTTTGCATTCCTTTACCGCTTTCTCATAATTCTCAGACTTGATAGAAAGCGCGCAATCCTTTAAAAATGCCATGCCCTCTATATCAACATAAGCAGTAATTGTCCCTGAAAGGATTGTAAAGAGGATTAAGAAGACAACAGAAAATACTAAGGTTATGGGTTTCATAGCAGAAATAGAATGAATCTATAAAAATCCTATCATAGTGATTTAAGGTTTATCAAGACATCAATAAGATACTGTTAGGGAATAATCAAAAGCGGACAAAAAGCGGACATTAGGGGAAATGGATTAGTTCTGTGGTCTCATGGTAGAACCTTTGGTAAAAAGGAGGTTTTACCATGGGAAAGCAGCTTCACAAAAGGCTTTCAAAGGAATTTGTAGAAGAGGTGTTAGAGGCTTTCAATAGTGGCAGGATAACAGAAGCGAAGGCTTGTGAGCTTTTAGGGATAAAGAGAACGAGGCTTTACGAATTAAGGATTCCCTTATTAGGGCAGAGGCAAACTGTTATTCTTACACAGGATGATTATTCGAGGAAGGTAGAGGAAAGAATAAGCCATTAAATGATATAGACCTTGACTGGGTATTTTCACTTCATCATGAGAGGACTGTTCAAAAAGATGGGACACTGAGCTTTAATGGGAAACAATACAAGATAGGCAGGTATCATGGGCAAAAAGTAACAGTATGCCTTATTTCTGACAAAAAGATAATGTTCTATAAGGGAACAGACAAGATATGCGAATATCATCTGTGATCTTCACGGTGATGTCCGCTTTTGATTTTTACGCAACAGTGAAGTTTGTCAATTCAGAATCCCGTAGTCCAGGAGTGTCTTTTTCAGCTTTTCCCTGTTCTCATCGCTCATCTGGCACAGTGGCAGTCTCAATTCTTCCTTAATTCTGCCCATCATACTCAGTGCGGTCTTTACAGGTATGGGGTTTGTCTCAAGAAACATGGCCTTGTTGAGAGGTTCAAGTTTAAAATGGAGTTTCCTTGCCTCTTCAATATCTCCAGCCTCCCATGCCCTGTACATTGCTGATACATCCGCTGGAGCAACATTTGCAGAGACGGATATCACACCTTTGCCCCCGAGTGCCATAAGTGTAAAAGTAGTAAAATCATCACCTGAAAGCACAGTTATCCTTTCTCCACAGAGGCGTATCACCTCACTCACCTGTTTCATATCACCTGTTGCCTCCTTAATGGCTACAATATTGTTGATCTCTGTTGCAAGACGGGCAACGGTCTGAGGGAGAAGGTTTACCCCTGTACGACTTGGGACATTATAAAGTACAAGAGGGATATCAACCCTTTCTGCAATCTCTTTATAGTGTCTGTAAAGGCCTTCCTGAGTGGGTTTGTTATAATAGGGCGTAACCAATAAGGCACCATCTGCACCCATCTCTTTTGCCCTTTTTGTCATCATAATAGTCTCCTCTGTTGAGTTGGCACCTGTGCCGGCAATAACGGGTATCCTCCTGTTTACAGCCTCAATGGTAAACTCTATAACCCTGTAGTGTTCATCATAATCAAGGGTTGCCGACTCTCCTGTGGTGCCACAAGGTACTATAGCGTTTGTCCCTTCAGAGATGTGCCATTCTATTAGATCACCAAGGGCATTTTCATCCACCCTATTGTCCTTAAAGGGGGTTACAATTGCTACTATCGAACCTTTAAACATGTTATCCCTCCTACATTATTTATTTTCTAAAGTTTATGTTAAACTTTATAACAACGTCAAGATAAAAATAAGTTGATAAGAGATATAAATGTTTGACCTTGGAACACAGGAACTTATTGTCATCTTTATAGTAGCACTCCTTGTATTTGGTCCAAAGAAATTACCAGAGTTGGCTAGGACACTCGGAAAAGGAGTCAATGAGTTGAAGGCTGCCCTAAGAGGTGTTAAGGAGTCAATTGAAGAGGCAGAGGTAACAGAGGAGATAAAGAAGGCAAGGAGAAACATTGAGGAAGAACTGATTAAGGGAGCGCCTCTAAAAGTTTACACCGAAGAGGAGAAGATCGAGAAGATGAAGACCTCTGAAGAGGAGAACCCCTCTTCTGAACAACTCGAAGAGGGAGAAAAAAGAGGAGATGAATAAACAGCCTCTTACAGAGCATCTTGATGAACTCAGAAAGAGGATTCTTATAGCACTGGTTGCGGTTCTTATCGGTTTTGGATTATCTTTTTATTTTTCTGAATTCATCTTTAAGATATTGACACTTCCGATGCATGCTACACTCAGGTTTTCTTTCAAAAAAGCCTCCTTTTTCTATGAGGCCAAAAACCCCGAATTGAATCTTGTATTTCTTGCACCTGCAGAGGCGCTATGGATGCACTTCAAGATATCCCTTATAAGTGGTATGGTGTTGAGTTCACCAATTATCTTTTACGAGATATGGAGATTTATCTCCCCAGGCCTTCTTGAGAGGGAAAAGAGATTTGCACTTCCCTTTGTTATTACTACCACTTTTCTGTTTTTAATAGGTGTTCTATTTTGTTTTATTATTGTGCTTCCCTTTGCAATGAACTTTCTCCTTACCTATAAAACCGAAAATCTGAAGCCGATGCTTTCGGTTGGAAGGTATATAGATTTTTGTCTGAAGTTCATCCTGGCCTTTGGCGCCATCTTTGAATTGCCTGTTGTAGTTTTATTTCTGACAAGAACGGGTATTGTTACCACAGAATTTTTAGCCAAGAACAGAAAGTACGCAATACTCATCGCCTTTATCCTTGCCGCTCTTCTCACACCTACACCTGATGCCTTTAATCAGACGCTGATGGCTGGTCCAATAATAATTCTATATGAGATAGGGATACTGGCATCAAGGATATTCAGTAGAAAGAAGAAAAGTGCCGAGGAGAGAGTATGACCACACTCAGAGGAAAGAGTCTGGTGGCTATCTCAAAGGACATTGCAGATGGATATGTAACCATAAACCCCCTATTTTTAAAGCCCATTGATAGGGAGTCTCTCGAGAAACTATATAGACAGATTGTAAAGCTCCAGATCGAGATAAGGGGCGAAAAATTCCCATATGGTGATGTTTATGCAATAAGGCAGAGAAATATCAAACTTCAGAGGCTACATAATTCCCTTATAATTATCAAGAATTTTGCAAAGGATAGAGGTATGAGAGACTTTATGAGATGATCAGTTTCTGGCAACCTTACCTGATTTTAATCTCCTGTATTTATCCTCACCAACACACTCCTTTGCAAAGGCACACCAATCAATACAGCTTGGACCCATGAGCCTTGAATTCATTGTTCCACAGTACCTGCATTTTGTCTCGGTCTCATCACTCCAGATCTCTACCGTCTTACCACACTTACGGCATATTATATCTTCAGGTTTTGGCTGTTTTATTTCACTGCTACCTGGACAACTGTTCTTAAACATATCATTCCACCTCTTTCTTATATTATGGCATAAGAGGTTATTAAATGTATGATTTTGGTCATATTAAAATTCATTGCTGTCCAAGATATTCTAAGGATATAGGGGTTAAATGCTGAATAAAAGCAATCAGCGACACAAAGCTACTTATGTTATGACCCATCTTCTACAGTTTATTTTAAAAAATACATATAAAACAATAAGTTACAAGGCAAAAATTATCCGTGGCACTACATTTTAGATATTCTTGAAATGCTACCTAATATTTTCAATGCTTTGCGTGAATAGATGGTGTCATAACGGTAGAAGATAAGTTTAATTATTTTAGACAAGAGTGAGTTTTGCTTGAAAAACACTCCCTCTATACCATTGCCAAAAAGGGGCCTTGTTTGGGTTAGGTATTGAATCTTGAGACTCGTAACATGACAAGCTTTGGCATATCGCTATTTTAAAGCAAAGGAAAGTATTGCCCACATAGCTGTTATGATAAGAGTAGAAAAACCAACAAGTAATCCAATCATCCATTTTATAAGTTCTTTTTTGTCCCTTTCTGTCTTTGTAAGTATCTCTGTCTTATCCTTCTCTATCTTTGCATAAAGATTAGCGATCTTTTCTAATAACTCTGTCTTGTCTCTTTCTGTCTTTGCATAAAGATTAGCGATCTTTTCTAATAACTCTGTCTTGTCTCTTTCTGTCTTTGCATAAAGATTAGCGATCTTTTCTAATAACTCTGTCTTGTCTCTTTCTGTCTTTGCATAAAGATTAGCGATCTTTTCTAATAACTCTGTCTTGTCTCTTTCTGTCTTTGCAAGTATCTCTGTCTTGTCCTTCTCTGTCTTTGCAAGTATCTCTGTCTTGTCTCTTTCTGTCTTTTCATAGAGCTGGTCGAGTCTTTGTGAGATATGAGTAAGCCTCTCCTTTAAGACATCTTCAAAAAGGCTCTCGAGTCTTGCTACCCTTTGTTCTAATTCCTCAATAGCCGACATGATTAAATTATAAGATTTTTATCTCTTTTTAGCAAGACGACGAATTGCCTCACCAAAAATCTATATGAAACTGAATCGTTGCCTCATTTAAAAATCTATACGAAAAATATCAGAATTACCTCTCATAAATTAAAGATGGGAGGTAGAGATGAGGCTAACGATGGGAAAAAAAGGACAATAACAAAGGCATTTGCAGAGAGGTACTACCTTTTCCTTTATGCTGAGCGTTTGATATAATCTTAGTCATGAAAAGAGAAATCTTAGAAAAACTGTTGATGGGAAAGGGGGTTAAAGCCGTGTATCTTTTTGGCTCGCAAAAGGATGCTGGATTTGCCTTCCTGAATAACGCTATTCCACATATTGAAAAAGAAGCAGACCTTGATGTTGGAATCGTGTTTGAGCGGTTGCCGAAGGATGTTTTTGATATCTATGGTGAACTTTATGCTGAACTTTCTATTTTATTTGACCCTTTTAATATAGATCTGGTATTTCTCCAGGAAACTGACTCGCTCTTTCAATATGAAGCAATTCTTGGTGAACTTATCTATTGTAATGATGAATCCTTTATTGACGAGTATGAAGAAAAGGTGATGAAGATGGCCTCTGACCTTTATTTTAAAAAGGCCGAATCAGAGAAGGATTTTATCGAGGCTGTTAAAGATGGTTATTTCGAGATTACACATTGATAAGATAGAGAAGAACCTCTCCTTGATACAGGACTTCCTTCTGGAATTGAAAGGACTTTCGAGGATGTCTGAGGAAGAGTTTCTTTCTGACAGAAGGAATGCTGCAGCAGCAGAAAGTTATTTAAGGCGTTCACTGGAGGCAATATTTGATATCGGAAGACATATCCTTGCAAAAGGTTATGGCTTTAAGGAAATCGAATATAAAAAAATTGCTATAGAGTTGGGTGACAAAGGAATAGTAAATAAGGAATATGCCAGAACTCTTTTAAAGATGGCAGGGTACAGAAACAGGATGGTACATCTTTATAATGAAATTACCTCGAAGGAGATTTATGGTATACTCGCGAAACACCTGCATGATATTGAACGCTTCATTCCAGAAATTATTGTTTTTATAGAAGATTACAAAAAAGGATTAGATAAAAGATAACAAAATGAAAACAGCATTAATAACTGGCATTACCGGACAGGACGGTGCATATTTAGCAGAATTTTTACTCAAGAAGGGTTATGTAGTTCACGGAATAAAGCGAAGGGCTTCGTTATTCAATACCGATAGGATCGATCATCTATACAGAGACCCTCATGAAAAAAGTGTAAAATTCTTTCTTCATTACGGAGACCTGACCGATGCCACAAATCTCATACGTATTATACAGGAAACCCAGCCTGATGAGATTTATAACCTTGCTGCTCAGAGCCATGTAATGGTCTCTTTTGAAACCCCTGAGTATACGGCAAATGCAGATGCACTCAGCACACTAAGGCTTCTTGAAGCACTGCGGATTTTAGGACTTGCTAAGGAGACGCGTTTTTACCAGGCATCAACCTCAGAACTTTACGGTAAGGTACAAGAGACGCCTCAGAAAGAGACAACGCCTTTCTATCCTCGGAGTCCCTATGCTGTTGCAAACCTATACTCATACTGGATTACCGTTAATTATCGTGAGGCTTATAAATTCTTTGCCTGTAACGGAGTGCTTTTCAATCATGAGTCCCCCATTCGTGGTGAGACCTTTGTGAAGAGCCTTCGGGGGTCAGGTCTCAACAGCCTGTTGAAAAACTAAGTTTTTAATCGTTGAAATTTTCATATACGCAGCAACTTTTGGTTTCTCCAACAATAAGGTGAATATTCTTGATAAACAGCTTTGAACATCCTGATGGAAGTGATTGAGAGTCATTACATTACAGACTCCACGTACAGGTCGTAGTCTGCTGAGTAGTTTCACCATCCTTTTTATATTTTGTGCTGTTGCCGTCATTAATACCTGCTCCCTCACAAATTTCATTCTCCTGAATTTTGCCCGCCTTAATCCCATAAACTCTTTTGCTTCACCAAATAGCTCCTCTATCCGTTTCCTCATCCTTTGAGAGATACGATATTCTTTTGTCCTGCTCAGTTGTTTTGCTTTGTTAATCGATTCTTCATATATGTGAAAGCTGATTGAACGCGCCCTGTCCTTAGTACACTCATGCTTCTTAGAACAAATCTCGCAATCTTTTTTACTCGCTCTATATACATGTTGCCGACTATATTTATGTATCCCCCAGTAGTTTAGCTCTTTGCCCTCCGGACAGATAAATATATCTCTTGCTTCATCATATCTAAACTTTTCTCTCTCGTAGATGTCATAATGATTGTGCCTCTTGGTCT
>FWPU01003339.1_pt1 | contig 40825 bp, 31 predicted proteins | sample 2228361 | NCBI WGS metagenome assembly FWPU01 (sample SAMEA103939777, study PRJEB20133) | metagenome | reverse complement strand
TTCCCCCCGCTCGTTTTCGGCTAGTTTACCCTTTCCCCACCTCTTTTCCTGTTAGAACCGCATCAGAAAGAATCAGCCCTGCAGATGCGGGCGCATGAAGAGCGGAATAGCAATGCCCAGCAGACCCAGCGAGCCGCCGCTCAACGCGAAGGATGAGGCCAACCAAAATGCGACCTGCGTCAGCCCCAGCGCACCCAGCCCAATGACTTTGCCCGCCAGCAGTTGCTGGGCATTGACGGACGAGAGCAGCACCTCAATCACGCGGTTGGTTTTCTCCTCCGCCACGCTGCGCAGCAGATACCCCGAGGAGGAAAAGATGGTGGTAGCCAACAACACACCGAGGATATAGGGCGCCATCGTGTTGACCATCATACCGGCTAAACCGCCCCCGCTAGGGAGGCCCTCCTTGCCCTCCTCGGTGAGGGTGATCAGATCGGCATTTTTTAGGGGGTTCAGCACCCGCTCCACCAGCGCAGCATCTAGATGGCCATGCAACAGGTGCTCGGCTAGAAAATCATCCACCTTCTCCGTCACCGCCAAATTGACGTTGCTGCGCATGATCATGGTCACCCGACCGCTCTCCAAATAGTCCGGTGGGATGATCAGTAAGGCGTCAATGACGCCACCGACCACATCGGCCTGCCCCTGCACCTCATCGGTGTAGGCGAGGAATTGAGAGGCATACTCTGGCTGAACAGTGGAGAACAGACCAGAGCGATCCACAAAGCCCACCCGCACCTCTTGAGGCAAGAACTGCTGCTCCAGAAATCGCGAGGCTTGCCCGCCAGCGAAAGCAGCTATAAGCAGCACCAGCAGGCCTATGAACGGCACGGCTAACGTCCAGACGATGAAGCCCGTGCGGCGCAGGTTGGTGAGATACTCATGGCGGGCGATGGCCCATACCTTACGCATGGCGACCCTCCTTGACAACGGCAATGAAGATTTCCTCCAACGGCGCGGTGGCGACCTCAAATGCCTCCACAGCGATGCCGCGCTCCACCAGTCTGTGCAACAGTTCTTGCGGCGTGGTGGTGGGCTCAAGCGTCACAATGAAGGTGTCATCCTCATGCTCCACATGTGCGACGCCGGACAGCGCAGCAGGATCAGCATTCGTGCGGAGGCGTACAGCGCCAGGGGCATACTCCCGTTTGATCTCATCCAGTGGGCCATACAGCACGGCCTGCCCCTTGTTGATAAGCAGGATACGGTCGCAGAGCGCTTCCACCAGATTCATCTGATGGGCGCTGAGCACGACTGTTTTGCCCTCAGCCTGCAGCTCACGGATGAGCCGCTTGATGAGGTCCACGTTGACCGGATCTAATCCGGAGAACGGCTCATCCAAAATAGCCAGTTCTGGGGAATGCACAAGGCTGGCAGCGAACTGCAGTTTCTGCTGCATACCTCGGCTGAGCTCCTTAATCTTCTTATTGGCCCAATCCGCCAGCTCTACACGCTCCAGCCAGCGCAGGGCGCGCACGCGCCCCTCATGGCGGGGCACGCCTTTTAGCTCCGCCAGGTAGATCAGCATATCCAGCACTTTGACGTTGCTATACAACCCGCGTTCTTCCGGCAGGTAGCCGATGCGCTCGCGCAGGGCACCGGGGGGTTGCCCCAACACAGTGATGCGCCCCCCGTCGGGCTTGATGATGTCCATGATGGTGCGGATAGTGGTGGTCTTACCCGCTCCATTGGGACCGAGCAACCCGAAGACCTCGCCCGCATAGACTTCAAAAGAGAGGTTGTCCACCGCGGTGAAGCCGTTGTAGCGCTTGATGAGGCCCTCTACTTGCAGCACGGTTTGCATAACATGTCCTCCACATATAGGAGAGGAAAACACCCTCTAGAGATTACGCAGAATTCTACTTCTGGGTTTCCCCTCTCCACAGGGTTTGACGTTGAAAGGCAGTTTCATATAGACTGAAAATGTCGCCTTCTCAGCATCATGAGCGCGGCACAACGTCCGTTGCGAGAGAGCCTCAAAGGTGGGGAAGACGATGGCCAGAGCGACAATTCGCACCATAGTGAGCGTCGTTGCCGCGTTCGCAATCGCGGGTTTGCTTTCTGTGCAACCCCTAGCCGCCGCAGATCACGCTCAGGAGAAGGAGCAAGAGCGTGTGCATATCGTGCAGCGCGGCGAGACGTTATATGGCATCAGCCGCCAATACGGCGTACCGATGGCGGCCATCATTGCCGCTAATAACATCATCAACCCCTCCCATATCTACGTGGGGCAGCGATTGATCATCCCCGGTAGCGGCGGGCCAACGGCTTCTGCACCCCAGCATGTTGTCCAGCGCGGTGAAACGCTGGCCGGCATCGCTCGCCGCTATGGTGTCTCCTTGTGGGGGCTAGCACGAGCCAACGGCATCAGTAACCCCTCACTGATCTACGCTGGGCAGGTGTTGATCATCACCGAGGCCGCTGAGCCTGTTACTGCACTACCCAGTGGCGGCAGCAGCACGACTACCTACACCGTCCAGCGCGGCGACACGCTGCTCAAGATCGCTTTGCGCTATGGCACAACGGTCAGCACGCTGATGCGGCTGAACGGGATCAGTGACATGGACCGCATCTATGCGGGCCAACTGCTGATCGTTCCCAGCGGTGGCTCGCCCTCAGCAGGGACAAGCGCTACCCCACCAACATCAGCAGAAGGCAAGCAGATTGTGGTGAACCTCAGCCAACAGAGAGCCTACGCCTACGAGAACGGTATGCTGATCCGCGAGTTCGTCGTCTCAACAGGCCTGCCCGCCACCCCAACTGTCACTGGCGACTTTGCCATCTACCTAAAGCTGCGCTCTCAACGCATGACTGGCTCCGATTACGACCTGCCGGGTGTCCCTTGGGTGATGTACTTCTATAAAGGCTACAGCCTGCACGGGACATACTGGCACAACAACTTCGGGCGCCCCATGAGCCACGGATGCGTTAACATGCGCACCGAAGATGCCGAATGGCTTTACGCTTGGGCACCCATCGGAACGCCCGTGCATGTGACATATTAGGGGGACGGTTCACAGCTGGGAAGCGCTCTGAAAACGACAGAGGGCGTGAGGAACACCGATGCCTCTGTGCCGGGGGATAAAAGAGCGCTGTTCTTAATTATCCGCTGTCAATGTCAATAAGGCCCATCTTGATGGCGTATTTCACCAGCTGAGTGCGGCTGTGCAGCCCCAGCTTGCGCATAATGTTCTCACGATGGCGTGCTACCGTCTTGGCGCTGATGCCCAGCCGTTCGCCGATCTCGCGGTTGGACAATCCCTCGGCTACCAGCGTCAGCACCTCGTTCTCCCGATCGGTGAGGCTGCCCATGCCCTCCTCATCGCCGCGCCCACGCCGCAGGTGATCCTGCAGCAACAGCTGCGCCACTGAGGAGTGCAAGTAAACCTCGCCCCGCGCTACGGCACGGATGGCGATCATCAGTTCTTCGGCAGCAGCGCTCTTGGGGATGTATCCCGAAGCACCCGCGTTGAGCATGGCAAAGAAGTACTCACGCCCCTCGTGGATGGTCAGTGCCAACACCGCTGCTGAAGGGCAGCGCTCCCGTGCTTCGCGGGTGGCTTGCAACCCATCCATACCCGGCATGGTGATGTCCATCAGCACCACATCAGGCTGTACATCAGGCAGCAGCGCTAACGCCTGTGCGGCATTGGATGCCTCGGCCACAACGCACATATCCGATTGGGCGTCAATGAGGGCACGGATGCCTGCCCGCACCACATCGTGGTCATCCACCAGCATCACGCGGATGACGTCAGCCTCGCTCATGATCTTCTGCTCCCGCTTGCAAGGGGATCACCGCACGCACCAATGTTCCCTTTCCCGGCTCTGAGGAGAGAACCAACTGGCCCCCTGCCGACAAGAGGCGCTCCCTCATGCCAATAATACCCCATGCCCGCCGCTCTGCCACCGCCCCACCAAGTACCTCGTCCGGTTGGAAGCCACACCCCTCATCCGCCACTTCCAGTGTAACGCACCGTGGCTCAAAGGTGAGGTGCACCTTGGCGGCGTCCACCCCCGCATGGCGGGCGACATTGGTCAGCGCTTCTTGCGCCACACGGAACAGTACCGTCTCCAACTCAGCGGGCAGGCGCCTCTTGTGCCCCCGCACCTGTACATCCACATCCACAGAAAACTGGCGACGGCTCTGATCGGCCAGCCAATGTAGGGCAGCCACCAATCCCAGATCATCCAGCTGCGCGGGGCGCAGGTCAGTGATCAGGTGGCGCAGATCAGCCTGTGCCTGATCGGCCAGCTGGTGCAGTTCGCCCGCCATCTCTGGCGTGATGGATTGCCCTGCGATCAGCGCCCCCCGCAAGGCCTCAATGCGGTAGTTCAGCGCAGTAAGCATCTGCCCGATGTGGTCGTGCAGCTCGCGGGCGATGCGCGCTCGCTCCTCCTCCTGCGCGGCAACTGTGCGCTTCAGTAGTTCGGTTTGCAATTCCTGACGGCGCAATATTTCCTCCTGCGCCCGCGCCTCGGCGGCTTGCAAGGTGCGCTGACGTTCCAGCTCTATCTCATGTAGGGCGTGCAGCAATCCAACCATCGCCACAGCAGCGGCGGCAGCACGCAACACCTGCACCGGAAAGCCAAAGAGTCTCTGGAAAACCACCGTGTTGTACACTGTGGAGGGAAACAGCGTGTGGGGAGCAGGTACTGTCTGCCCGATAAGACCGTAGATGATGAGTGAGACGCCGGCGAGGAACCAGCCACGAGCAGCAGGCACATTGTGCTGCCGATAGCCTTTTGCGCGGACTAACAAGCCAGCTCCCGCCAGTGTGCCACCGCTGACCCCTAGGCTGTAACGCGCCCATGTGTCAGCAGCGTGGATGGCTGCATCCCAGTTGGGAGCGAAGAAGCTAGCAATCGGCACCATACCCACACCAAAAGCGGCAAACAGCACGGCGGGGATCAGCCAACATATGCGCCGCTGGATGCGCATGCACAGCATGATGCAGCCAAACAGACACAGCAACCCGAACGAGACGGCCAGTATTCCCACGCGCACAGTTTCGCTGTCTAACAAGTGGGCGGACTCGCGCTGGGCGAAGAAGATGAACATCTCCATCCACTCATGCAGGCCGTGCAGGATGCCAAAAGCAGCCAATATCCCCAGCGCACGGCGGATCTCGCGGTCGGCGGTGTGCGCACTGGCCTCAAAAGCAACGGCCAGCCCCATCGTGTAGAAGGACAGCCCACCGAGGAAGAAAACAATCAGGATAGGGTCAATTAAGAGGACTCTTTCCATATGTACTTTCAGTTTACCACACCTGCCCATGCTCTGTGTGGATTGAGCAAACGTCGTTCATGGGAGCAAGGACGCAGCTGAATCAAAAACGGGGGCGCGGAGGGTTGCGCCCCCGTCCGGGAGCCTATGTGTCTTGCATCCGTGTCCTAATTCTGCGGCGCCCCGGCGTTGATCCACTGGACGATCAGCGCCAGCTCTTCATCGCTGAACTTGCCGAAGTGCTCCCCACGCTGAACCTGCACCAGCGGGCTGCCCTCGGCATCACCGGGCAGGATCACTGCACCGTCCTTGCCGCCCGCCATAGCTGCCTCGTATGATTCTAGCACCAGCCCGCCGGTAGCGATGGCTGCGCTGTGGCAAGTGGCACAGCGCTGGGCAAAGAGCGCCCCGATCTGTCCATCCCATGTCAGCTCACCTGCACCGGAGGGAGCAGGAGTGACCTCAACAGGCGGCTGCTGCAGTTCAGGATGTTCAGCGGCCAGTATCTCAGCCAGCCCAGGGGCATCTAGACCGGCATACTGCCACGCAATGCCGTGGCAAGCCGAGTTGGAGCAAAACGAGGAGTTATCTGTACCGCCCGGGTTGGTGACGGTATGGCAGGCCTGGCAGGTCTGGTCAAAGGCTTCGCGGTGCAAGGCAATCCAGTGCGTGCTGAAGTGCGACTCGGGTTGGATACCCGTTGCCAGTGGCAGGGTCGGCTCAATCTCACCCGGCACTACCACCTGCGGGATAGAGTGGCATAGGTTGCACTCTAGTCGGATCGTCTCGTTGGTCTCCGGATTGACGTGCTGACCATCGTGGCAGCGGAAGCAGCCCGGCCACTCCTTATGGCCGATGTTGTTGGGATGCGTCCGCCAATCCACTTTTTGATCGCGGAAGACCGAACTGTCGTAGATAGTAAGTAACATCTCCACTGCCTGCTGGATGGCAGCTTCGTTCTCGGCGTAGTAATCAGGATACTCTTCCGCATAGGCATCAGCCAGCGCTCGGATGGCAGCGTGGGCTTCTTCGTCCGTTTCGTACTCCGCGCTCAGCACTGCCACCGCCTTCTCGCGGATGTAGGGGATGCTGGCGTCAATCTGGCGGCGCCAGAGCGCCATATCCACAGCGCGGTCGGGCGGGAGGATGTTGTGGGTAATGCGGTTGTGGCAAGTGATGCAATCCATGCGCACCTGCGGCATGGCCTCCAGCTCTTCGCGGGTCTGCTCGGCATCTAGCGCGATGTAAACCCGCTCCTCGCCATCTGGTCCCACCACCCGCACGTAGGGAATCTCCTGCTGGAGGGGGTCAGTGGCTACAAACCACACCTCATTCTCCACGTGCCAGTGGATGCCACGCCCCAGTCCCTCGCGACGCGTGCCACCACCGGTGCGCAATGCGAGATAGATCGCCGTTCTGGTGTTCTGCTCATCATCCTGAAAGTGGACGACCTGTCGCAGCGAGTCGTCGGAGAACTTGGCGGGATAGTGGCACTGCTCGCAGGTCTCGCGGGCGGGGCGCATTTTCTCGGCAAAGATAGGGTACTCATAGCGTGTGAAGAGAGTGTCAATGATATGCTGCACGTCGCCTGCTTTGCGTGTGATGCGCTGAGCGATGAAACCGCGTCCAATATGACATTCCACGCAGGCCACCCGCGCGTGCGGGGAGACCTGATAGGCCGCGTACTCAGGCGGCATAGTGTGGCAGGTCGTGCCGCAGAAGGTTGGCGAGTTGGTGTATTCCCAACCGTAAGCGCCGGCGCTCAGCACCACCAGCGTCAGCACGCCCAGCGTGGCGTAAGGGAGCACACGCTGCCAGCGCGGAGCGCCCGCAGGAGGAAAGAAGAAGTTGCGGACGGCTTTCTTGGCCCGTTTCCAGAAGTTCGGTGTCTCCGCCAATGGGATGCCTCCTCTGCCCCGATTTTCTACGTCTGGCCGATACTATACGTCGCTTCGCCCATTTTGCACAGTTTTGATCTTGCGTTTATTATTGTAACCAGATTATGGGTTAGGTACCCCAATGGCGCATGTGAGCAATGTCATTGGCTGTGGGTCAAACGTCATATAGTTGTGACAAAATGCTCAAACTATTGTGATCTCTTTCACTCCGACAACTACTGTGCTTGCCCCATAATTGCTTAGTGTACCTACCCTGCCCTGCAGCCTTCCCCACATCTTCAGGGGCTGCGGGAAGGGAAAACTGGTCGCTCGTCCGTTGCCTCATCATTGAGGAAACATGAAGGAGGAAAGCACATCACCCATGACCAGTAAGTTGAAAGCGCTCATCTTGCTCACGGTCGTCGTTCTGGCGGCTGCCGCGTTGGCCGCCTGTGCGGCGCCTTCGCCGGCGCCCACAGAGGCCACCGAGGCCCCGCCGGAAGAGACCGAAGCACCTGCCGAAGAAGTCCCCACTGAGGAGGCTCCTGCTGGGACGCCCATTGAGGACTTTGAGCAGGTGCCTATCGTCACCACGGCCAGCGATGTCGTTGGCGTAGGGACCTATGTGGCAGCTGAGCCGTATGCCGTGCCTGCAGGTGAGGACCCGGCTGCCCAGTCAGTACGGGCCTTCATCATGCCCTACGGCATCTATCCCGATATGCACGTGGAGAACATTGAGGACTTTGACCCCGATGCGCAACCGTACCACGTGACGGCGGAGGGCTTCACCTACGAATGGAGCCTTGAGACGCCCCCGGGATCGGCCAGCACGCTCAATGAGGGGTCAGTCGTCACCTTCCTGGCTGACGTCCCCGGTGAGTATGTGCTGACACTCACTGCCACCGATGAGGCCGGCAACAGCGGCACGACCACCTGGACTGTCTATGCGGCTACCTATGTAGGCATGGGCGGCGAAGGGGCTACTCCGCCGCAGTGTGTGGCCTGCCACGCCAGCAAGGCCGAGGCCTGGGCACAGACCGGCCACGCGAGCATCTTCACCAGTGGCATTGAGGGCACACTCAGCGATCACTACGGCCCCAACTGCATCAGTTGCCACACCACCGGCTTCAACAACCGGCCTGAGGCGGTCAATGGTGGTTTTGATGACCTCATGGCGCAGTTTGGCTGGGTCTTCCCTGCTGAACTCAAGGAAGGCAACTGGCAGGCCCTGCTGACGGACTATCCGGAGGTGGCCGCACTGGCTAACATCCAGTGCGAGTCCTGCCATGGCCCGGGCTCCGCTCACTACACGGGGGACGTGCAGAACATGGGGCCCATCGCGCGCGGCCTCTCCTACGGCAACTGCGCGCAGTGCCATGCCGAGGAGCCATACCATACCTTCCCGCAGCAGTGGGAGCTGAGCGCCCACGCCGATGGCACGGCGCAGGCCTTCTGGTATCCCATTGGCGAGGATCGCCTTGCCTGCGTGCAGTGCCACAGCGGTGCAGGCTATATTGACGCCGTAAAGGGTGTGCCCATGGAGGAGCGCCGCAGCGGCTATCAGGTCATCACCTGCGCCGTCTGCCACGACCCGCACGACGCTAAGAACCCCAACCAACTGCGCGTCTTTGACACCGTCACCTTACCCAACGGCACCGAGGTCACCGGCGCTGGCGCGGCAGCCACCTGCATGACCTGCCACAACGCCCGCACCAATCCAGTGAGGGCGGTGGAAGGCGAGCGCTTCAGCACGCCGCACTACTCAGCAGCGGCGGAGCTGCTCACCGGTGGTGGCGGCTATACGTGGGGTATGAATCTGCCCAACAGCATGCACGTCACCATCATTGAGGAGAAGTGCATCACCTGCCATATGGCGCCGACCCCCGGCATGGATGACAAGGGCACCGAGGATACCTCCGACGACGAGCCGCTGCCCGGCCATAACACGGTGGGTGAGCACACCTTCGCCATGACCAGCCCGGTGGACGGCACCCAGAACGTCGCGGTTTGCCAGTCCTGCCACGGCGCAGAGATGACTTCCTTCACGCTGCAGGCCAAGGGCGACTATGACGGTGACGGTGCAGTGGAGACCAACGAGGAAGAGATCGCTGGCTTGCTGGAGCTGCTCCAGGCCGAACTGGAGGCCAGAGGCGTGGTCGTTCTGAGCCACTACCCGTACTTTGAGCTGCCGGAGAACGCCGATGTCAACCTGAAGGGCGCGGTTTACAACTTCAAGCTCGTGCGTGACAACGCCGACCCCGCCCACAACCTGAGCTACATTGTCTCACTCCTGCAGCTAAGCTACGAGAAGCTCACCGGCAACCCAGTGCCCAACGCCAAGATCCTCTACTAGTCCAATCGCATAAAGCACCGCAGCAACAGAATAGGGGCAGGTCTTAGAAGGCCTGCCCCTATCATTTTGGAGGGGTTTGTCCCTCAGGCAGCGCGCAGCAGGCGCGCTTGTGTGTACACTCCAAAGGCGATGATCACATAAGAGGCTGCGTAGGGCGCGTCGGCCAGATACGAGATGAGGTTGATATGCCCCTCAGGCAGGTAAATCTCATACCATGTAGCATAGGAGAACAACAGGTCGGCGACTGTCATGAGTAAGAAGCCACCGGCGATGATCCCCCAGGGCCAGGCCAGCCGCCCCCCGCTCAGGGTGAACATGATGAGCAGAGCTTCTATCCCCACCACCAGATCGGCCAGCGGGAAGAAGATGTCCAACGCCCGCTCTAGCCATGGGGACTCGCCGCCGACCATCGCTATCGGCAGGACGACCAGCAAGACACCCGCGATCGCAAAGATCGCGGCCAGTGCAACAGCTATCAGCATCTGCTCGTGGCTGGGCGCCACACCCAAAGTATGCAGGCGCAGGTACAGAGCGGCGATAAGCGGCGGGAAGCCCAACGCCCAAAAGAGATCGGGGAGGCCTGGGTAAGGCGTATCAATCCCCAACACCAGATCGTAGGTAGCCCAGATCACCTCAGCGATCAGCCACAGCGCCATGCCAAGCGTCAGCGTGCCATAGATCCCCTTCAGCACCTCGCCCGCCTGAAAGGAGCGCCACAGCCAGGCCCCGAGGCCTACCACCGCACCTACGGAGCCAAGCAGGCATATGTAGTAAACCCACTCGCTGGCAAGACCGATATTGTCGTAGACCGGCGGCAGGTATATCACAGCGATCAGCACCACCGCCGCCGCGGCGCTTACCGCCGCCACCCGCATTCTCTGATCGGAGACAACTTCCGCAAGCATGACCCACTGCTCCCTGATCTACTGCATGGACAATCCCTATGGCCAAACGGGTAGTCCGTGTTCCTCAGCTACCGCGCAACAGCGCGCATCCAGCCGTTCGCTCACGGCCCCCATCTCCTGCATCACCATGCGTTTGCCCACAATGTTGATGCCATAAGCCACTGCCTCAGAGAGTAGACGCTGGTAGGCCTCCAATGGTGGGTCCCCATCCAACAAGATCTCGCTGCCCCGCACCGCCAGATGCCAGCCATTGCGTCGGGCGATGTCGTTGACAATCCTGTTCAGCGCCTCGTAGATGCGCGTGCCACCCATGCGCGTCAGCAGCACCTGCAAGGCGCCGAAGTGGGCGGCAAGGTAGAGCTGAAGCAACGTTTTAGTCTCGCTGACGCGACGAGCTTCAACTTCAGCGCGGATTTGGTCAATACGGGCGCTCAACACATCCCAGTGGTGGGTGATTTGCACGCCGCTATCTTGAGCAGAGGCCTGCACTGGGTGCAAGGTCATATCCATACCGATAAAATGCCCGCTGTCGTCGTACACGGCCACGCAGGTGCAGAGGACTGGCACAGGCTGCCCCTGTGCATCGTGTAGCTCCAAAGGACGCTCGCGGATGTAGCCAGAGCGGGCGACTTCAGCGATGAAGTGCGCGATCAGGTCTCGTTCGGTGCGCAGCACCTCATCCGCTGGCCTACCGACCAGCGGCCCAGATTGATCGTACCCCAGCAGGTGCAACAGGTTGCAGTCGGCGAATACGATATGCCCCCTGGCATCGGTAAAGGCCAACGCGGTGGACATATCCTGAAGAGAGGCCTGTGCAACTTCTTCGGTGGCCAACTTTCCTGCCCCTTCAGCAGCTACCAATACAAGAGAGGGATGAATGGGCCCTTGATTGTTAGTCTCATTATAGTACAAATTGAAATGGCGCAACGTGCGCTTATAAGGCACTGTAATACTTTTGTTTTCGTGACATTATTCACAAATTCACGGGATGAAACTCGCTGATCCCTTCTTATCCCAGACCCACCTGGGCACCCCATGCTATAATGAGCGCCGATAAGCGCAAACGTAGATCGGGCGCCAGCACTTGGACAGATTGACAACAACGCGAGTTTCCGAATGCTCTGCCCCTGTTGGTAGAGGGGTGAAGACGGCAGCTGCCTGCGCGCTGCTTCTGCTCTGGGCATTGACTCCCGCCTGCCATCCCTCTGGCGAGGATCAGCCTGCAGCGGCTTCACTGCCACCTAGCCCCACCGCTGAGGTGCCCACTGTGCCGCCCCTCACTCCTACACCTGCGCCTGCGCTTGATCCGCAGGCCATCTGGGTGGGCGTGGAGGGCACCGGGGATGCAGTGGCGGCAGTCGGTGCGGACGGCGTGGCGCATACTGTGCGCCTGCCGCTCAACGAAGGCCAACATGCCTCGTTTGTCGTCGCCTCCCGCGATGGGCGCTACTTGGCCTATTTGGTGCTCAACGCGGATGGTACGCCGCGCGGCGTCGCTGCCTGGCACCTCACCGAGCCGAACGCCCGGCTGGTCGCCCAACCACTGGATGGCTACCGCATCATTGGGCTGGCACTGGCTGACGACTCCAGTGGGCTGGCGGTGGTGCAGGTGTCCGCCGAAGGCAGGCTAGAAGACGCCGATTGGCGTGTGGACCGCGTTCCTCCACAGGGTGGCGAGCCGCAGCTCATCGCCAGCCGCCAGATGCTGGAAGGGGTGCCGCCGCTGTTGCCTTTCGCCTGGCCTGCAGGAGGGCCGTTGTTGCTTGTTCCGGCAGGGGTAGAAAGGCGGGCAGCGATTTACGCCGTCAACCCGCAGATGGGTGGTGGGCGATTGTTGCTTGCGTTGGAGGAACCACTGGTGGGCACACCCGCCCTCTCACCAGACGGCGCTCATCTGGCCTATCTGACGGCTGAGGGAGGGAACAGCACGGCCAGCGCCGTCTCTATCCACAACCTGCGCCTGGATGAGACGATTGTGCTCCCCGCACCAGCAGGCCTTGCCATCTACGGCTTGCGCTGGCTGCCAGATGGCAAGCATCTGCTACTGGATGTGGGAGATGACGCCGCACGTGGTCAGTTTTGGGCGCTGGCTACATTGGAACCCACCACACCATGGGCACAGTCACCGCCACAGGAGGGGCGCGCGTTCTTTGATTACGAACCCTACGGCGTGGGGGTGGCCTATACCACCGCCCCCGCCGATGGAGGGATATGGACACTCACCATCCTGCCCGACTTGGAGGGCATAAACGAGCCGCTGATCGTGCCACTGGAAGCACTAAGCGGCTCAGCAGGCCTACCAGCCATCATCCGTATGCCATAAACGCCCTGTGTGAGGTTTTCCCCTCCTTCGCTGGTGAAGGAAGGCGTGGGCAAGGACAAGGGCCTCCAAGCCTCTTGCCCATCCCCTGAACCTGAGGTGGAAACCGCCGGCAGCAAGGGCGTATCTAACTGCGAACAAGGTAGTCACGCATGATTGACCAGTTCTTTAACCCCCAATCTGTCGCTGTGATCGGCGCATCCCGCGATCCAGAAAAACTTGGCTATGCGGTGGTGCGCAACTTGATTGAGAGTGGGTTTGCCCACGAGCGGCCTGTCTATCCCGTCAATCCCAAGGCCGATGAGATTCTGGGCCTCAAGGCTTACCCCAGCGTGCGCGACATCCCCGACCCCGTTGATCTGGCCGTGATCGTCATCCCCTATCGCTTCGTTTCGCAGGCCCTGCGCGAGTGCGGCGAGAAGGGCGTCCCTGCGGTGGTCATCATCACTGCCGGCTTCCGCGAGGCCGGCCACGAGGGTCTGTTGCGCGAGCGCGAGATTGTAGAGATCGCCCGCCAGTATAAGATGCGCGTCATTGGCCCTAACTGCCTCGGCGTGATTGACACCTACACGCCGCTCAACGCCTCCTTTGCTGCAGGCACGCCGCCCAAAGGCCCTATCAACTTCACCTCACAATCAGGGGCGCTGGGCACTGCCGTGCTGGACTGGGCACTGGGCGGCAAGATGGGCTTCTCTAAGTTCGTCTCACTGGGCAATAAGGCCGATGTGAGCGAGATTGACCTCTTGCAGGCCTGGGCCGACGATCCCAATGCCAACGTGATCCTGGCCTATATTGAGGGTGTGCCGGAGGGCCAGCGCTTTATTGAGGTGGCGCGGCAAACGGCCAAAAAGAAGCCCATCGTTGCCGTCAAATCCGGCGTCACACAGGCTGGATCGCGAGCCGTCTCCTCGCACACCGGTTCGCTGGCCGGCTCCGAGCAGGCTTACGCGGCGGCCTTTAAGCAGGCGGGTATCATCCGCGCCAACACTATGGAAGAGATGTTTGACTATGCCCTCGCCTTTGCCTACCAACCCCTTCTCAAGGGCGACCGCATCGCTATTATCACTAACGCTGGTGGGCCGGGCATCCTCGCCACTGACGCCATTGAGCGCTGTGGCCTGCAACTGGCCCGTCTTGAGATGGAGACCATCAAGGCACTGGAGAGCTACCTGCCTGACGCTGCCTCGGCGGCCAATCCGGTAGATGTGCTGGGCGATTCCGCCGCTGACCGCTACCAGTTCGCGCTGGAGACCGTCAGCCGCGACCCCAACGTGGACGGCATCCTTGTCATCCTCACACCGCAGGCCATGACCGATATCCCCGGCACGGCGCAGGCTGTTGCCGACCTCTCCGACCGCGTGGATATCCCCGTTATCGCCTGTTTCATGGGAGAGAAAGAGGTCAACAAGGGCATTGACATCCTTACACGGCGTGGGGTGCCTAATTACCCCTTCCCTGAGCGTGCCGTGTCGGCTTTCCGTGCGATGGCAGAGTATCGCCGCATTAAGGCTCAACCCCTGCCCAACTTTGAGCATATAGAGGCCGATACGGCAGCTGTGGCCGCCGTCTTTGAGAAGGCACGTGCCGAGGGGCGCGTCACTATTGGCGATTTTGAGGCGCGGGAGATTCTGCGTGCCTACGGTCTGCGCATCCCGGAGACTCGCCTGGCCACCACACCTGATGAAGCCGTCCAGATCGCCGCCGAGATCGGCTATCCGGTTGTGCTCAAGATCGCCTCACCCGATATCCTGCACAAAACGGATGTGGGCGGCGTGCGCGTCGGCTTGCGCAGTGCCCAAGAGGTGCGCGACGCCTTTGAGCTAATGGTCTACCGCGCTGGGCGCTACGTACCCGGGGCGCGCATCTGGGGCTGCACGGTGCAGGAGATGACTCCACCGGGGTTGGAGGTACTGGTGGGCATGAACCGTGACCCCCAATTCGGTCCGCTGGTGACGTTTGCCTTAGGCGGCATCTATGTGGAAATCCTCAAGGATGCGACCTTCCGCATTGCTCCCTTCTCACGGACGGAAGCCGAGCAGATGTTAGAGGAGATCCGTGCCCGCGCCCTGCTGGACGGCGTGCGCGGCAGGCCGCCTATGGACAAGGCCGCCATTGTAGATGCGCTGCTGCGCATCGGTCAACTGGTGCAGGATTTTCCGGAGATCGTGGAACTGGACATCAATCCCCTGATGGTCTTTGAGCAAGGGCAGGGTGCGGTGGCGATTGACATGCGGCTCGTGCTCAGCACACAGGATTGAATCGCTGGCGTTGGCCGCACCCCACAAATGGGATACACTCAGGCGGCCTTGGAAGGAAGGCTGCCCTACCTAGAGGGAAGACAGAGAACATGAAGGCGTTATACATCACCTCAATAGAGAACTTCTCGGGCAAGACGGCCATTTGTCTTGCTATTGGCAAGCGCCTGCAGGCGGAAGGCTATCGCGTAGGGTATCTTAAGCCCGTCAGCTACGAGGCGGCACAATGGGGCGGCTATGTGGTGGATGAGGATGCCACCTTTGTCCGCAACGTGCTGGCGCTGGATGCCGACCCCCGCGATCTGGCTCCCGTGGTGGTCACCCCTGCCGTCCTGCCTGATTGCCTCGGCAGGGGCAAGGAGTGCGGCTTTGAGGAGAAGATCGTGCAGGCAGCGGAGAAAGCCGCGCAGGGCAAGGACGTGCTTCTACTAGAAGGCGGCGGTAGCCTGCGCATGGGCTACGCCGTGGGGCTATCCACCCCCCGCGTGGCGGAATTGCTGGATGCTCAGGTGCTGGCCATCGTACGCTATGAAGGGCGCCTTAACCTGCTGGATGATGCGCTTACGGCGCAGTTCCGGTTGGGAAAGCGCCTGCTGGGCGTCATCCTGAACCGCGTCCCTAAAGATGAACTACCCTTTGTAGAGCAGCAGGCCATTCCCTTCCTAGAAGCAGAGGGCATCCCCGTGTTGGGGACGCTGGTGGAGCGCCCGCAGTTGGCGGCCATCAGCATTGGCGAACTGATCCGCGCGCTGAATGCCAAAGTCCTCACCGCGGAGGCTCACGAGGATGCGTTGGTGGAGACCGTCATGGTGGGGGCAATGGGAGCGCAAGAGGCGCTTTCGCGCTTCCGCGTGCATCCCAACAAGGCGGTCATCACTGGCGGCGACCGTACCGATGTCCAGCTTGCCGCACTGGAGACCTCCACGCTGGCGCTGGTGCTGACAGGCAACCTACAGCCCAATGCGGCAGTGATCCAGCGTGCCAACGAGCAGGGTGTGGCTGTCTTGCTGGTGGGAACCAACACTATGGAGACCGTAGAGATAATTGAGCGCCTGTTCGGCAAGACGCGCCTCGGCCAGCCGGAGAAGCTGGCGCTCTTTGAGGCACTGATGGCCGAGTACGTGGACTATAAACGGCTGTTTGATTTATTAGGGCTATAGAGCACGCCGAGGTTGACAAAGTGCGCTATAATGAGTACCAGTAGCAGCAAAGGCTGAGCGCATTATGCACCAAGCATCGCTGCATCTTGTACAAAAGCGTCATCTGTTGCCCTTTGCGCGTGGCGCGATGTCCATGCGTGGCGGGCCGTGGCTGCGGGGGAGCGGAACCCCCCGCAGCGATGGCCGCTTGCGCACGGCCCCGCACCGCTGACGCAAGCGCCCACGGCAGAGGGGATGGGGAAGCAAGCCGCCAGTTCCGCGTGCTGGCGGCTTTTTCATAGGGTCAAGTGTCTACCACTGCCGAGAAGAGGGTTTGTGATGAGCGAAGTGATCCATGTCTCCGTCGCCTGGCCCTATGCCAACGGCGATCTGCACGTGGGGCATCTGGCTGGGGCCTACCTGCCTGCCGATATCTTTGCGCGCTACCAACGGCTCAAGGGCAACCGCGTGCTGATGGTCTCCGGCTCTGACTCGCATGGGACGCCCATCACTGTCCGCGCCGACCGCGAAGGCGTTTCCCCACGCGAGTTATTTGAGAGGTATCACCGCCGCTTTCTGGACACGCAGAAACAGATCGGCATTAGCTACGACCTCTTCACCCATACCGACACAGAGAACCATCACCGCATTGCGCAAGATTTCTTCCTGCGCCTGCTGGAGCGCGGAGCGCTCTATGAGGGAACCCAGCAGTTGCTTTACGATGAGCAGGCGGGGCGCTTTCTGCCCGACCGCATGGTAGAGGGGACCTGCCCGCACTGCGGCTACACCGACGCCCGCGGCGATCAGTGCGACAACTGCGGCAGGCTGCTGGACGCCGTACAGCTCATCAATCCGCGCAGTAAGATCACCGGCAACACGCCCATCCTGCGCGACACGACCCACTACTTCCTAGACCTGCCCCAGTTTAAGGATCGCCTACGTGCTTACCTGAGCGATAAGGATTATTGGCGTCCCAACGTCATCAGTTTTGCCCGCAACATGGTGGATGACCTGCGTGGACGCCCTATCACCCGCGATATTGAGTGGGGCGTGCCTGTACCGCTGGCCGGCTGGGACAACAAACGCCTGTACGTGTGGTTTGAGGCCGTGATCGGCTACTTCAGCGCTTCGGTGGAGTGGGCACACAACAACGGCCAGCCGGAGGCCTGGAAGGAATGGTGGTACAACCCGGCTTGCAAGATGTACTGTTTCATCGGCAAGGACAACATCCCTTTCCATACTGTGATTTGGCAGGCGGAGTTAATGGGGGTCTCCGGCATCTATGACGACGGCAGCCGTCCGCTGGTGCTGCCTTACGATGTGCCCGCTAATGAGTACATGAACGTACAGGGAGCGCAGTTCTCCAAGAGCCGCAATTGGGCCGTGTGGCTGCCAGACATTCTGGAACGCTATGATGCGGATGCCATCCGCTACTATGTGGCTGCCATCCTGCCGGAGACGCGCGACAGCGACTTCACTTGGGAGGACTTCGTCGCCCGCAACAACAACGAGTTGGTCGCTTGGTGGGGCAATCTGGCCCACCGCGTGCTTACGTTCGCCTACAAGCATTGGGAAGGCCACGTGCCAGAGCCGGGTGAGCTACGGCCTGAGGATCGGGCGCTGCTAGCGAAGATAGAAGGGGGATTTGAGACAGTTGGGGGGCTGCTTAATGGCGTCAAGCTGCGGGCGGCGCTCTCAGAGGCGATGGCGCTGGCCCGTGAAGTGAATGTCTATCTGGATAGCGCTCCATGGTTTAGTGCGATCAAACAGGATAAGCAGGCCGCCGCGACAACCGTATACACAGCCCTGCAGGCCATCAACTACCTCAAGATACTGCTAGCGCCATTCTTACCCTTCAGCGCCCAGCGCCTGCATGAGATGCTGGGCTTTGAGGGGCAGCTTTTTGGTGAGCAGATCATTGCACACTATGAGGAAACTACCCGCGCTCATGATGCACTGATCTATGACGGCTCACAGGCCATAGGGCGCTGGGAAGCGCAGCCTCTGCTGCCCGGCCAGCGGCTGGGTCAGCCTGTAGCGCTGTTCAAGAAGTTGGATGAGAAAGAAGTGGTAGAACAGGAGCAGGCGCGTCTGGGGGCCTAAGACCCCCAGACAGCATTTAAGGCCCCGAGCGGTGTTGCGTGTGGGGTCGGTTGTGCGAGAATGAGCGGGCAGCCACACCTCGTGGAGGGAACTCAAAGCATGGAGTCTGCCAGCACGGTGCGCATCGCCCGACCGGGAACTATCTTGGCGCTGATCTGCCTGCCGGTATTCATCGGCGCCCTTGACCTGACCATCGTATCCGCTGTGCTGCCCAATGTGATCGTTGACTTACACATCCCTTTCCAGTCAGGTGCTGACGATGCCGCTTGGGTGGTGAGTGGTTATCTGTTGGCCTATACCGTCAGCGTGCTGCTCATGGGGCGCGTCTCCGACCTCATTGGGCGGCGGCGGACGTACTTCATTGCCCTGCTGATCTTCATCCTCGGCTCGTGGCTGGTGGCGACAGCTACCTTTGCTCCCGCGGCATGGATGCGTACCCTCGTGCGTCTCATCCAAGGGGGGCGCCCCGACCGTGCCTACATGGCGCTCTATGCGCTCATTGGGGGGCGCGTGGTGCAGGCCTTCGGTGCGGGGGCCATGGTGCCGGTGAGTATGGCGCTGGTTGGCGATCTCTACCCACCGGCGCGGCGGGCAGTGGCGTTGGGCGTGGTCGGCGCAGTGGACACTGCCGGCTGGGTGCTGGGTCACCTTTACGGCGGGCTGATGGTGCAGATCGTAGCTTGGCCGGTGCTGTTCTGGATCAACATTCCCATCACTACAGCGGTGGCCTATGTGACGTGGCGGCAACTCCAGCCCGTTGCCGAAGCGCACACCGAAGGGGGATTAAGCCGCATCGGTGTAGCAACGATAGCGCTAAGCAGCGGGTTGGTAAACGTGCTGGCACTGGTGGAGATCGTCCGCGCTGTAGCCCCGGGCACGTGGAATAGTTTCGCCGAGCGCCTGCTTGGGCTGAACTGGCTGGCCCTTCTGCTGGCCGCGCTGATGTTGGCCGCCCTCGGGCTGACCGCTGCCGCAGCGCGGCGCGTAGGCACAGGTGGAGCAGACTGGCCCGGCGCAGCACTGATCACGCTGGCATTGATCGGGCTGAATATTGGCCTTGGGCAGGGTAGTGAGGACGGTGCAAGCGGCCAGACTAGTGACCTCACCGCCTTGCCGCCCTATGCAGTGGCTATGCTCATCGTTGCCGGACTGGCATTGGTGGGGTTCATCCTTGTGGAATGGCACAGCCGCCATCCTCTCTTCGCCTTGAGCCACTTCCGCAATCGTAACATCTCACTTGCCAGCGGTATCAACCTGCTGGTGGGCTTCTGCCTGATGGTGGGGCTGGTCTCTGTGCCGCTGTTTATCAACACGGTGGTGGCGGATTCTCTCAGCGAGGCCGCACTGCTGAGCGGCCTGCTGCTGGGTGCGCTAACCATCCCTATGGCACTGGCCAGCGTGCCCGGCGGCGCGCTGACCAACCGCCTGGGTTATCGTGTGCCAACAGTAGCAGGGATGGCGCTCGCCATGCTGGGCTTCTACATGGGCCGCACGTGGACGCCAGACATGGCTTTGCCCATGATGGCCCTCAACATGATGCTGGCTGGCATTGGCTTAGGGCTAACGGTAGCGCCCATCGGCACAGCAATGATCAATGCTGTGCGCGCCGACGAACGTGGCATCGCGGCGGCCATCGTGCTGGTGATGCGCCTGATCGGGATGACCCTCGGCACGTCCATCATGACGGGCTACGGCCTGCGCCGCTCCACTTTCCTTACTGAGCGGATGGTCAGTGCGTTGAGCAACCCCACCGACATCGCGGCGCTGACCGAGGTAGCACGACAGGTGGCCACACAGGTCATCAACGAGATGATGATCATTGCTGCAGCAGTGTGCCTGCTGGCCGTGATCCCCGCCCTTTTCTTGCGTCCCCGCGAGGCCGTTCCCCCGCCCGATTTGTCAGAATAAGCCACCCGACGTATAGTTGCAGGCATTGATCGGCTGCCATTACACATGAGGAGAAGCAGGTACATGTCATCCGATGAAGAACGGACCATGCATGAGGGAGAGCAACCTTCAGAGGCCAGCGACGCGGAGCGAACGGTGATTGTGGGCGGCGGTGCGGAGGAGAAAAAGGCTGAGGAAGCGCCACCGGCGAAAAAGAAGGACGACTGGGTCACTGCCCAGGTACCGCAAGCGCCCAAGGCCGCACCACCTCCCCCGCCACCTGCTGCGGAACAGGGCGAATGGGCCGCCGCGCCCTCGGTAGCCCCGGCTGCGCCAAAAACCACTCCAGAGGCTCCCCCGGTGAGCACTTCAGAGGGGGGTATCTGGGGCTTTCTCTCCAATCTGGGCATCAAAGACCGCAAGACGCAGCAGTGGGTGCTCTACGGCGGCGGGGGATTGATCCTGCTATGCTGTGCGTGCTCCTGCCTCGCCATCTTGATCACTGTGCTGTCCAGCGCATTCGGCTCTTAAGCAGTGGGGAAAGAGGGGGCTGCTCCACACCATAGGAAGCAGCCCCCTTTCTTGAGCCTCATACGCTCATACGCAGTGTCAGTACGCTAGGGACAATAGAAAATCTGGTTGCCAAGGGGCAGGTCGCAGTACAGGTTAAAGTAGTCCACTGCGATCACCGCTGCCACCAAAGCACAGCAGAAAAGGAAAGTCAGCACGCCACAGCCGATAATGATCCAGCGGTTGCGATCAGGAGCAGGTTCTTCATAATAGTATTCCTCTACCGGTGGGGGCACGGGTTGTGCTGATGGAGGCGGATAGGCCATCGGCGCCCGTGCCGGGGCTGTGGGCTGAGGTATCTCCCGCCCGGCGGCAACGGCTGTCCGCTCGTATTCTGCCCCTACGGCCTCGTAGGCCAGCAGAACGGTCTCCCCCAACCCGATCAGGTCGCCGGGTGCCAGTGGCTGCAAGCCGGTGATGCGCCGCCGATTGACGAAGGTGCCATTAGTGCTGCGCAGGTCCTCAATGGCATAACCGCCTGCTGAGAACACAAGGCGCGCGTGGTGACGCGAAACTTCGGGATCGTTGATCACGATGTCGTTGGTAAGATCGCGTCCCAGGGTGATGGTGTCACGTGTCAGATCGTACTGCTGGTTCGGCTGAGGCCCACGGCGGACAGTCAGCCGGAAGCGGACGCCCGCTTGCATAGGATATGTCTCCTCACCATGAAATTGGGATAAATCGCCACAACATGCCGTTATGATAGGGGCATTTGCGTTGCGTGTCAAACCACTGCATCAGGATAGAAGCAGCACCAAGCGCCCGCAGGGCATAATAAAGGGGATGACCGGCTGGACCAACAGGCTCGCTCGCAACATGGGTGCGCGGCCTACACCGCTGTTTACGTCCACGTCATCCCCGTGTCAGGATTCTCCTGCACCCTCATTATCGTATGATTCGTCGGCGTTGTAAAGTCTCTTCTCGGCATCGCTTCTCCCCTCCTTGATAAAAGGCACGGGGGGCAGCGGTCCCTCTTCTTCTTGCTCCACAGGCTGCTCTACGAAGTCTTCCAACATGGCCATGAGCTCCTTCGCCCGCTCTGCCCATCCTGATTGAAGGCGACCGAAGACCTCCTCAGCCTGTTGAGCATACGACCAGGCCTGATCGTACAGCCCCATCGCCAGGTACAGATCGGCCAGATTAAGCCAGAGCACAGCCTGTTCGTGGGGATCGGGCTGCTGCTCCAGCACCTCCAGAGCCTCCAGCAGAAGCGCCTCGGCTTGATCGTAGCGCCCTTGCCGCTTGTAGAGCACAGCCTGATGGCCCCTGATCACCGCCCTTCCCACCTCATCACCCAGAGCGTCCAGCAGACGGCCAGCCTGTACGTAATCAGCCTCCGCACGCGCCCATTCCCCTGCGTCATCGTGAAGAGCACCACGTTGGGCAAGGCAACGAGCGTGCAGGCCGGTATCCTTTAGCGTTGTCGCCAAAGCAGTGGCCTTCTCCAGCGCTTCAAGTGCCTGCTCGCGTTGGCCCAGCTGCTTGTGGGCCAGCGAGAGATTGTAGTACGTGATAGCGGCATCCTGCTGGGCTTCAGTGGATGCCTCAAACAGGCGCAGGTTGCGGCGGAAGGTCTTGATGGCATCCTGAACGCGTCCACTCAGCAAGTCCAGAGTGGCAAGGTTGTTGAGCGCTCGGGCCACGCCTAGCGGATGGCTCTCGCGCTCATAGAGATTGCGGGCGTCTTCGTAGGCCCGCTGCGCCTGCTCCCATTCCCCACGCTCACGTAGCCAGTGTCCCAGCAGCATCAGCCGTTCTGCGCTGACCAGAGGACGGCCCCGTTTGGCAGCAATGGCCGCCCAGCGCCGAAAGGCGTTCAGGGCAGTGGAGGTATCGTGGGCCACACGAGCAATGGCGACCTCAATGGTGGCCGCCTCCTCGTAATCGGGGTCTAGTGTCAGAGCGGAGCTGACAGCGGCCAGCGCCAGCTCCTCTTCTCCTCTTGCCCATGCTGCGTGCGCCTGCGCCATCTGGCGAAAAGCCTCAAAACTGGCTGGGCGCAACAGGGCTTTCACGCGCTGGCGTAGTGCATCGTCAATCAGCACTCCCAAGCGCTCGGCCAATGCCAGCGTGATACGCTCCATGAACAGCGCGAAGCTACCCGCCGGAAATGAGACTTCCAGCGGCGCCGCCGGTATGTGGGGAGCGCTGATCAACAGCTGCAGGCCCAACATTCTCCCCTGGTCGTAAATGACGTAGCGCCCGTGCACCAGCGCATCCAGCTTCAGCGTGCCCCGCAGTGCTTCAATGCCCGTAGCATCAAGGGGTAAGGAATGTCCGGCGGCGGCAATCTGCCGTGCTACGGCGTTGTAATCCCGCGTGGGCAACCCTGCTGCGCTGAGGTGCTCGGTCAGCAGCTTGCCGAACAGCGCTCCCAACCAGCGTGCCTCTTCGGTCTCCTCGTTGCCCACCAGCGGAGCAACGCCCACATCCCCTACTCGCTGCGCTGAGGTGTCCATGAGAGCCTGCCCTTGTTTTGCTAAACGATCTCCACCACTGAGCCATCCCGCGTCTTGGTCACCTCCAGGCGCGCCGGGAAGGCGTCCTTTAGTTCATCCAGATGGGTGATGACGAGGATAAGGTCAAACTCATCTTTGATAGAGTTGAGAGCCTGCACTAACCGCTCGCGGCCTTCTGAGTCCTGTGTGCCAAAGCCCTCATCTATGATCAGCGTCCTCAGCTGCGCCCCGGCACGCCGCGCCAGCAGCCGCGAGAGCGCCAGCCGAATGGCGAAGTTCACTCGGAAGGCTTCCCCGCCGCTGAAAGTCTCGTAGTCGCGCGTGCCCAGCTCATCGGCAATGCGGATGTCCAACGTTTCCCTTACGCCACCCGTCACTTTCTCGCGCTGCGTCTCAAAATGGACGTGCATTCGCCCGTCTGTCATGCGGGCGAGGAGCTGGTTAGCCTCTTCCTCAATCTCCGGGATGGCCGCCTCAATGATCATGGCTGGGATGCCATCCTTGCCGCACGCCGCACGCAGTTCTTCGTAAACCCCCTGCTCAAAGAGAAGCCGTTCTGCTTCTTCCAGCAGCATCTTGCGGCGCTGACGTTGCTGTTCTAGCGCGTTGATCTTCTGTTGGGCAGCGCCCACCAAATAATGCGCCTGCCGTTCGGCATCGCGCAAGTCCTCCAGCGTTCGCCGCGCCGCTTCCAGATCGGCCACCTGTCCCCCAAGGGCTTCTATTTCAGTGGTCAGCGTTTCCAACGCCGCACGGTCCCGCGCGATTTCCGCCTCCAGCGCGGTGCGGCGCTCTGCCAGCCGCTGGAGGGCAGATTCCACCTCCGGAATGGCCTGCAGAGCGCCCTCCAGCTCGCCCTTAAGCACTTCAACGCCCTCTAGCTCAGCGATCTGGACGCGCAGCGCTTGGTGGGCTTCTTCATCGTAGCCCAAGGAAGCCATCTGGGCGCGCACCTCGGCCAGCGCTGCCTGTGCTTCAGGGGCATAGGCTTGCTTCTCCAGCATGGCCGCCAATTCTGCTAAGTGCGCCTCAATGCGTCCCAGCTCCTCCTCATCTTCCTGCGCCTGCTTGAGCTGCTCGCTCAAGCGGGCAGCGTGCTGCTGGAGCGGCTCCAGTTTGCGCAGTTCGCGCTCGGCCTCGGCCATCTGCCGCGTGAGCTGCTCTATCTCGGCATCCAGCGCCTCTATGCGGCTGAGATTGGCGCGGTAAAGCTCCCCTTTCTGGCCACCATCGCGAGAGAGTCGCTCCAACAGCTCGGCGCGGTGTGTCTCGCTGAGCGCCTGTTGGCAGAGCGGGCAGGTTGGCTCGCTGGCTGTCAAAATCTGATCCTGTTGGGCCTTGATAACCTCCATCTCACGCTTCAGTGAACGGTTGGCACCTTCTAGGGTGGCGCGTTCCTCGCGCAGGGCATTACACTGCTCGCGCCACTGCTCACTTTCGGCCTTGCGGGCCTGCAGCCGCTCAATGTCGGCTTGGGCCTCATGTAGCCGTTGCAGTTTCTCTTGCACGCCGCTCAGCCGACGGGCTAACTCCTGGTGGCGTTGCTTTTGCTGATGCTGCTCGGCTTCCAATTTGGAGCGCTCTGCTGTGATGACCTCCTGCAGCTCGCTGTGGCGACGGAGCAGCGCAGCCTGTTCAAATTGCCGCGCATTGAGTTCGCTCTCCTGCTGGCGCAGCGCGCGCAGCCGTTGATATCCCTCTTCTATCTCGGCACGTCGCGCCACAATCTCCTGATAATGCGCTAGTCGCTGCTGACGCTCCTCCCATTCGGTCTCCAAATCCTGTAGGTCGTCCTCGCTGCGGTGGATACGCTGCTCGGTCTCACGATAATGGGCCAGCAAGCGCTCACGTTCGCGGTCCAGGCTCTCCAGCTCATGCACCCTTGCCTCTGCGCTGCGCAATTCTGCGGAGAGAGCCGCCAATTTCTGCTGTGCCTCGCTCAGCTCGCGCAGGTACTCCACCTCACGCCCCAGTTCCTCATCAATGCGCCCGATCTCGCCCTCCACACGGCTGCGCTCCTGCGCAAGGGCGCGCAGGTGCTCTTTGGCGCGCTCCTCGTACACCGACCAGCGATCCAGCCCCAGTATCTCGCTAAGGATGGCCTTGCGCTCCGCTGGCGTCTTCTTGGTAAACTCGTCCGCCCGCCCTTGCACGAGGAAGGCCGAGTTGATAAATGTCTCGTAATCCAGCCGCAGGATGGCGTTGATCTTCTCCTGCGTCTCGCGGATGCTGGGGGCGGTAATGGGCCGCCAGTCCTCGCCATCGGCCACCTCTAGATGCAGGGCAGTGGTGCCCCGCCCCTGCCGCGAACGATAGCGCGTCACGCGGTAGAGGTAGCCGCCCAGCGCAAAGGTTAAGCGCACCTGCATCTCGGTTTCATCGCCGTGGATCAGGTCATCGTCGCGGCGGGCGCGGGCTTTCTGCCACAGTGCCCAGGTGATGGCATCCAGCAGGGAGGATTTCCCTGCACCGTTTGCTCCAGCGAGGCAAGCCATGTGCAGGCCGCTCAGGTCAAGCGGCGGCGGATCGCGGTAGGCCAAAAAGTTGCGGAGTTCTAGCTTCACTGGGATCATGATCGCCTTCCTTAAGGGCGCGCAGGAAGCAGAACGCCCCATTGAGGGGCGTTCTATTTTAGCAGTTTGGAGTAGCAAGGGCTAACTGAGGAACATGGGCATGCCCGCCACATGGCGGATCTTGGGCCGATAATTCTCAATATCGTAAAGCTCGCCCACATCTACCTGCTTACGCCCTTGCATGATCATGCTGATGGGAACGTCGGTGTAAATGCCACCTCGCAGCGCCACCATGCGGCCACTCTGGCCCTTGAGCACCATGTCCATCGCCATATGGGCAAAGTTGAAGGCTACCATCAGGTCCAGCGAGTCAGGCGCACCGGAGCGCATAAGGTAGGCCAGCTGTTGGTAGATGATCTCCTCGCCCGTCACCTCTTTGATGTACTCGCCAGTGATGAGACCGATGCCGCCCAGCTTCTTGTGTCCGTAGGCATCCGCCTCGCCACGCTGGATGATCTCACCACCTTCCATGCGCGCCCCTTCGGAGATGGTCATCATGGCGTAATTGCTGGGATTGGCCGCCTTGTCTTTGAGCAGAAAGCGCGCCAGCTTATCGGGGTCAAAGGGCACTTCGGAGATGATGGCGCGGTCCACTCCTGAGAGATAAGCCGCGATTAGCGACGTTTCCCCAGAGTTGCGGCCAAAGAGCTCAATAACCGCGATGCGCTCGTGCGAGCCAGTGCTGGTGCGCAGGTTATTGATGAAATCCACCGAACGCGTCACGGCGGTGCTGAACCCAATGCAATAGTCCGTACCGAAGACATCATTGTCCATCGTCTTGGGGATACCCATCACTCGCACGCCTTCACGGTGCAGGCGTTCGGCGTAGCTCAGCGTGTCGTCGCCGCCGATGGCGATGACAATATCCAAGCCCAGCGTCTCAATGACCTTGAGGACGTGCGGCGTGAAGTCCTTAGCCGGTTGATCAGGCGACCAATCCTCACCGCGCAGGTGTTCCGGCACTTCCTTGGCCTTGACGTTGGCAGGATTGGTGCGCGAGGTATGCAGGAATGTTCCACCAGTACGGGCAATGCGGCGCACTTGCAGCTTATCCAGCTCAATGGCGCAGGTCCTGTTATGCGGCGAGTCGGGGGGAAGGTCAGGGTTGTAGTTCAGCAGCCCAGCCCAACCCAGCCGTATACCTATGGCCTGATGCCCTTCGTCCTCCGCCCGGTCCACCAAAGCCTTGATGCAGGGATTCAGACCGGGCACATCACCACCACCTGTCAGAATGCCGATTCTCATAGCGCACTCCTTGGGTTATGAAGAGGTTAAGGTGTTGGTCTTGCAAAAAGCCCGCCAAGAGACGGGCTGGATGCGCAAAAAGGGTTTCGCGTTCCGGTTATTATTGTACCGTAAGATTCGCGTTTGAGGCGCTGGATAAGGGACAATTCCCCCTAACGGGTCAGGATACGGGCCAGATCGATGAACTGGGGGTTGATAGGGCGCTGCTTGCCAATGATCTCGGCCAGATCGCGCAGGACAACATCTTGTCCTTCCAACCCCACCATAACGCCGCTTTTGCCTTCCAGCAGGGCCTTCACAGCGGCCACCCCAAAGCGTGAGGCCAGCAATCGGTCAAACGCAGTGGGGCGCCCTCCGCGCTGCACGTGACCCAGTACGGTGGTGCGCACCTCAAAGCCGATGTCATGTCGGATAAGATACTCGGCGATCTGGGGGCACTTCAGGTTGGCCCCCTCGGAGACGATCACCATGGCATGGGATTTGCCCTTCATGTAGGCCTCCTCAACGGCACGGCCTAGCTCTTCCAGCGTCATCTCCTGCTCAGGGATAAGCACCACCTCGGCACCCGTGATAAGGCCCGCCACCATCGCCAGATAGCCGCAGTTACGCCCCATCACCTCCACCAGAAACACGCGCTCGTGTGAGGAGGCGGTGTCGCGCAGGCGGTCAATGGACTCCAGGATGGTGTTGAGGGCTGTATCCACGCCGATGGAAGTGGCTGTTCCGGCGATGTCGTTGTCAATACTGCCGGGGATGCCCACCACGCGCACGCCCAAGCGGTGAAGCGCCAGCGCGCCCGTCAGACTGCCATTGCCACCGATGACCACCAGCCCATCTATCTCATGCTCGTTGAGCTGGCGGATCGCCATACGCTGATACTTTTCCTCTTTGAACTCAGGCAGGCGAGCCGTTTGGAGGATGGTGCCGCCCTGTTGGATGATACCGCTCACATCCCGTGAGTCCATGCGCTCAAAGTCACCGTTGACCAGCCCCTTGTAGGCTTGGCGAATGCCGTACACCTCCAGTCCGTGATAGATGCCCGTGCGTACCACGGCACGGATGGCAGCGTTCATCCCCGGTGAGTCGCCCCCACTGGTCATCACAGCAATGCGTTCAAGCCTCTCGGCCATTGTGCGTCCCCTTCCGCAAGTATCTTCGGCGAGGCTTATAGAGGGATCACCTCCACGCCATTGGCCCCCACAATTGTTGCCAGCTCCCGCTGGAGCTCGTCGCAATAATGCGTTGTTGCAGGCGAAAAGTCAATCTCCACCACTTTGCGGCCCCCATGTAATACGATGGAGAAGGTATCCTCACCGTGTAGGCTGATGAGCTTGCCATGAATGCGATCCAGCCGTCGGCGGTCACGCTCGGGGTCACCCGTGCGCCAGAGATGGATGCGCAGGTGCACACGTTGCCGCTCAGCAGAGGCGGAAGGGACGGCTGCAGGGGCGGGGAGCGGTTCCGGCGGCGTAGAACTGAGGCCGTCCTCGTGTGCGGGTGGGGTCGCCTCATCAGCAGCGGCCAGCGAAGTAGAGGTTCTCACGGGCAGTGGTTCAGGGGGCGGCGAGGCATAGAGCGGAGGCTCTTTAGCCTGTCCGTTGCCGCCGACTGCTTCTGCAGCACTCTCAGGCCAAACAGGAGGTGGGCCATAATCTCCTGCACCATTAAAATAGTCGGAAGGCGGCTCTTCGTAGACGTAAGGGTCGCTATATCCCGCTGCAGGCTGGAATGCGGATTCCGTTGGTTCCCAAAGCTCAAAGTTAGTGGTAGCCTCGTCGCACAGCAGTTTAGGCTCACCCCGCTTAGCGTCAATCTTGCCACGCACCAGCAGGATGCGATCCGGTTGCCACAGTTCCTTGGTCTCATCCCACGTGCTGGGCCAGATCACCACCTCAATCGTGCCATACAGGTCTTCCAGCCCAGCGAAGGCCATCTGCTTGCCACCCTTGGAGATGTGAGGGCGCACGTAGCTGATCATCCCCGCCATCGTCACCTGGCGACCATGATCGGCCTCGCTGAGCTGGTTAGTGTAGGCGGTGATCACACGGCCAACCTTATCCATCACGCTCTGCAGGGGGTTCTCTGAGATGTAAACACCGATTAGTTCGCGCTCCCACTGCAGCATCTCGCGGTGGCTGTACTCACGCTCCACCTGCGGGACGAGCAAGCCGCTGGCATCGGCCTCCACATCCACACCGGTAGCCTCCCCAAAGAGGCTCAACTGCCCAACGTCGGCGGCGCGGTGCAGGTTGCTGCTGTAACCCAGCATGCGGTCTACCGACTCCAGTAGCTGGGCACGCGGCCCAAAGGCATCCAGTGCCCCCACCTTGATCAGGCACTCCAGCGCTCGCTTGCCCACCATGCGCAGGTCGGTGCGGCGGCAGAAATCAGCCAAATCTCTGAAGGGAGCAGCCTCCCGTGCCTTGAGGATCGCTTCTACAGCTCCCTCCCCCACGTTCTTGACCGCGCTGAGACCGTAGCGAATCGCCCGCCGGCCGTCAGGCTGCGGCTCAATAGTGAAGTCGTGCTGGCTGCGCATGATATCGGGCGGCAGAACGTCAATGCCCATGCGGCGGCAGTCCTCAATATAGCTGCCCACCTTATCGGTGTTGTCGCGCTCAATGGTGAGCAGAGCAGTCATATACTCATGCGGATAGTGCGCCTTGAGGAAAGCCGTCTGCATGGTCAGCACGGCGTAATCAGCAGCATGGGACTTGTTGAAACCGTAGCGGGCGAAGAACTCAATATCGTCAAAAATCTTAGCGGCCACCTCAGCGGGAATGCCGTAAGCAGGGCCGTTCTTCTCAAAGATGGCACGGTGCTTCTTGAGGTCCTTCTCCTTCTTCTTGGCGACAGCACGGCGCATCAGGTCAGCGTCCCCGAGGCTGTAGCCGAACAGCTCGGAGGCGATCTGCATGATCTGTTCCTGATAGACGATAATGCCGTACGTCTCGCCCAAGATCGGTTCTAGCTTAGGATGGTGATAAGTGACCTCTTCCTCACCGTGCATACGGCGGATAAAAGCCGGGATGTAGTCAATAGGACCCGGGCGGAAGAGCGAGATGGCCGCCACAATGTGCTCAAAACGCGAGGGGCGCATCTCCATCAACATGCGCGTCATGCCCTGCCCCTCAACCTGAAAGACGCCACTTGTCTCGCCCCGCCACAACAGTTTAAAGGCCTCATCCAGCAGGCGATTGTGCTCTTCATTCCCCTCAATGTGGCGGTAGGGGATGTTGTCCAAGTTGTAGCGGATGCCATGGTAATGCTCAATCAGCTCGCACGCCTTACGCATGATGGTAAGTGTGCGCAGGCCCAGAAAGTCCACCTTCAACAGGCCAATGGAGTCCACAACGGACATCGGCCACTGCGAGACGACGCTTAAGCCGGCCTCGCCGCCATTTTCGTCTTTGGTAGGGCGATGCAGGGGCACGTATTCCACGAGCGGCTTATCGGAGATGATCACGCCGGCAGCGTGGGTGCTGGCATGGCGCGAGATGCCCTCCAGACGCATGGCTGTGTCAATGAGGCGTCGGATGTAAGGGCGCGATGAGTCCTCATAGGCAGCCTTGAGCTCAGGGACTTCCTCCAGGGCCTGCTTCAGCGTCACCGGCTTGCCGGGGATGCTGGGAATGAGGCGGGCAATCTGATCTACCTCGGAGAGGGGGATATCCAGAGTACGGCCCACGTCGCGGATGGCGGCACGCGCCCCCAACGTCCCAAAGGTGATGATCTGCGCTACCCGATCTTCGCCATACCGCCGTACACAGTACTCAATCATTTCAGCGCGGCGATCATCAGGAAAGTCCAAATCTATGTCGGGCATGTTCACGCGGCCCGGGTTGAGGAAGCGCTCAAAGAGCAGACCGTTGGTCAGCGGGTCAATGTTGGTGATGCCCAGTACGTAGGCCACCAGCGACCCAGCACCCGATCCGCGCACGTTCCACCAAATATCATGTTGGCGGGCAAACTCGCACAGATCCCACACGATGAGGAAGTAGGCATCAAAGCCCATCTCATGGATCAGCCGCAGCTCATGCTCCAGCCGCTCGCGCACCTCGGCGCTCTCCGCACGCTCGCCAAAGCGCCAGCGCAGGCCCTTTAGGCACAACTCGTGCAGGTAGCTCTGGGCATCGTATCCTTCCGGCACGGGGAACTGCGGGAGTTTGTAGGCCGTATCCTCAAGGCTCACGTCGCACATCTCGGCGACCTTCACCGTGTTGAGGATCGCCTGCGGCACCTCGGCGAAGATCGCCATCATCTCCTCCGGCGAGCGGAGGTAGTAGCTATCATCGCTGAACTTGAGGCGCCTCGTCTCGGAGACAAGGTTCCCTGTGCCAATGCAGAGCAGGACATCGTGAGCGTCGTAGTCCTCACGGCGCACGTAGTGCACATCGTTGGTGGCCAGCAGGGGGATGTTGGCGTAGGGGGCCAGCTCCAGCAAAGCCTGATTGAGGCTGCGCAGCTCTGGGATATCATGTTCCTGCAGCTCTATGTAGAAGCGATCCGGCCCGAAGACGTCCCAATACCATCCCAGCCATTTGCGGGCTTCTTCGTGGCACCCTTCCAGAATCATCTGCGGGATTTCTGCCGCCAAACAGCCAGTGGTGCAGATCAGTCCTTCAGCGTGGGCGGCGAGGAAGTCCTTGTCCACTCGCGGCCTGTAATAGAAACCCTCCAGTTGAGAGGCGCTGGCGATCTTGAGCAGGTTGCGGTAGCCAGTCTGGTCCTGGGCAATAAGCAGCAGGTGCCAAGCGTCTTTATCTAGCTCGGGGTCGCGGTCTCTCATGTGGCGTGGTGAGAGATAGGCCTCCATGCCAATGATGGGTTTGATGCCCTGCTCTTTGCAGGCACGGTAAAACTCCACCACGCCGTACATAGCGCCGTGATCGGTGATGGCGAGTGCATCCATGCCTAGCTCGGCGGTGTATCTCACCAAATCCCGAATGCGGCTCATGCCGTCCAGCAGGGAGTATTCCGTATGCACGTGCAGGTGAACAAACGATCCCATCTGCGCCTTCTCCACCCACTCAGCCTCGGGATCTCCCATCCGTTGGTTGTGGTAGCCTCTCATCCGCTGGGGGTCAGGGATGAGTATACCATCGTTTCACCTTCGGCACGGGGCTGTAAGCCCGCTATGCGAACTTTTTAAGGTTTGACCCATCCTATGTGTTCATCCACGCTGGCAAAGCCTCCGGACGTGGGGCATACTGAGAAGCACGGGGATGATCACAGCTTTGGGGGAGATGATGCCCGAACTGCCTGAAGTGGAGACCATTGTGCGCGGCCTGCGCGCTGACCTGACAGGCCGTTTCATTGTGGGGGCGCTGGTCTTCTGGCCGCGCACAGTTGAACCCCTCCCTCCCGATGCCTTCGCTGCCCGCTTGAGTGGTCAGCGCATTGAGGCACTGGATCGGCGCGGCAAGTATGCCATCCTCAGGTTGAGCCGCGATCATCTCCTCATCCACCTGCGCATGACAGGGCGGCTGTACATCACTACGCCCAACAGCACCCATGAGGCCGATCGCTGGCTGCGAGTAGCTCTCTCTCTTGATGATGGGCGCGAACTGCACTTCTCCGATGCGCGCAAGTTCGGCCGCCTGTACCTGACGGATCAGCCTGAGCAAGTGCTTGGCGCGCTTGGGCCGGAGCCGCTCGCCGCGTCCTTCACGCTCAAACTCTTCCGCCGTCTAATAGCCGGGCGGCGCGGTGCGCTTAAACCGTTGTTAGTCAACCAATCCTTTGTGGCCGGCATTGGCAACATCTACGCCGATGAAGCGTTGTGGCTGGCACAGCTTCACCCTCGGCGCGCGGTGGATACCCTCACACCTGAGGAGATAGAGCGCCTCTACCACGCCATCCGCACCGCCCTACACGAAGGCATTGACCATGAAGGCGCCAGCGTCAACTGGTACCGTAAGCCTGACGGCAGCACCGGAGAACAGCAGGATCACTTTAGAGCCTACGGCCAGCGAGGGAAGCCCTGTCCCCGCTGCACCACGCCCATAGAGCGCACGACGCTGGGCCAGCGCGGCACGTACTTCTGCCCACACTGCCAGCGGTAAGGAGGTCCTTATGCCCGAACAAACGCTTGGCGCCCTTTTGCCTGTCCTTGCCCTTGTGGTAACGCTGTTGTTGGTGGCCGGATTGTGGTATTGGTGGTCACAGAGGCAGGAAGAGAAAATGCCGCTTCCTCCTTTCCCACCCGAGAGGCCAACGGCCGACGATGAGGGCTTCATCCGTGAGGTGCTGCGCGTCCTGCGCGATGCCGACGGCACGTTGATGGTTGAGTTTGAAGGGCGGCGCTACCATGCGTTGACGGAGATGCGTGATGCGGCTGTAGGGCGGCGTTTTATCGCCGAGGTAGCGGCGCTGGCCCGCTTTGCTCATTTGACCGATCTGAAAGTCGCCCCTATGCCTGCTCCATCGGCTGCCGAAAGCGCCTCCCTGCAGGGCGGTCCCGAACAGCTGCCTATGCGCGCCGAACGCCCTGCCGAGAAGTCCCCTTCTGCCTCTCCAACCATTGCCGATCAGATTGAGGAATTGCTCCAAAAACGGCTGCAGGCCGAGCCTTCCCTGGCTGGGCGCTCTATCCACGTACTGGCTGCACCTGACGGCAGCGCCATGATAGAAGTGGATGGCCGCTTCTACGCCGGAGTGGATGAGGTGCCTGATGCAGCCATCCGCGCCTTTATCCGTCACGTCATTCAGGAATGGGAAGTCCAACAAAGCGGTCCGAATTGGTGATAAAGGGCGCAATTTGTCGCATTTCTTGGTAAACTTTCTGTGCCGGGGCTTTTACAGAGCAGCCCATCATCACCTTTGAAGAGAGAGGATAATCTTTCCATGCCTGAGCGGGACATTTACGACATCATCATTTTGGGGGCAGGGCCAACCGGGCTGTTTGCCTCCTTCTATGCGGGTATGCGCGAGATGCGCACCAAGATCATTGAGGCACTGCCGGAGCCAGGCGGGCAGCTGGCGGTGTTGTACCCAGAGAAGTACATCTATGACGTGGCCGGGCACCCGCGCATCCTCGCCAGAGATCTGGTGCGCAATCTGGTGGAGCAAGCCGAAACGTGGCATCCCACCTTCTGCTATGAGGAACAAGCGCAGGACCTCAAGCGGGGCGATGATGGCATCCTGACACTGGTAACAAACAAGCAAACTCACTACGCTCGCGCTGTGATCATCTGCGCGGGCATCGGCGCTTTCCGGCCCAACAAATTGGACAACGAGAGCATCGCACGCTTTGAGGGGCGCGGCGTGTACTACTTCGTGCAGGATAAACGCCCCTTCTACCGCAAGAAGCTATTGGTGGTCGGTGGCGGTGACTCGGCAGTGGACTGGGCGTTGAACCTAAAGGACTATGCCTCTAAAGTGACGCTCATCCACCGCCGTGAGGGCTTCCGTGCCCATCCCAGCAGCGTGACCGAGCTAATGAACTCCTCGGTGGACGTCAGACTGTGGCACGAGATCAAAGAGGTGCACGGCAACGAACACGTTACCGGCGTGACCATCTTTGACAACCGCACGGGCGAAGAAACGGCGCTGGAAGTGGACGCCGTGCTCATGAACCTGGGCTTCAAAGCTGACCTTGGCCCCATCAAGGATTGGGGGCTGGAGCTAGATCGGCGCTATATCGTCGTCAACGCCCGGCAGGAGACGAACATCCCCGGTGTATATGCTGCGGGGGACATCGCTTGCCAGCCCGGTGTGGAGCCGCTCAACTTGATCGTGACCGGCTTTGGGCAGGCAGCGGTTGCCGTGAACCATGCCTATAGCTACATCACCGGTGGCAAGGTCTTCCCCGGCCACTCTTCGGAGATGCGGCTCTAGGCGACGAGGCGGGAAAGAGCTGCTTCAGAGCGACAGATCGGCCACCGCGAGGGGCACCATCTGGTAGCCGAAAACCTCGGCAAACGCCGCGCTGAAGCAGCTCATCACCTCCTGCATGGAAGGAGTAGCATCGCCCAACAGTTGGCGCAGCGAGGTCACAGGCCGATCGGCGATGCCGCAGGGGATGATCCCCCTGAAGTATTCCAGATCAGGGTCCACATTCAGCGCCACGCCGTGCATGCTGACCCCTTGGGCGCTGACGCGCACGCCAATGGCAGCGATTTTGGCTATGCCACCTGGCGTGTCAACCCATACGCCAGTGTAACCTTCCTCACGCTGCCCCAGCACACCCCAAGCGGCAAGGGTGCGGATCAGCACCTCCTCAAGGCGGCGCAAATAGCCTACATAGTCAGCGGTTGGCAGGTGCCCTTGAGGATCGGCTCGCCCCAGGTAGAGGATCGGGTAGGCTACCAGTTGGCCAGGGCCGTGATAAGTGATGTCTCCCCCTCGGTCAACCTCCACAACGGTCACACCGCGGCGGGCGCGCTCCTCGGCACTCATCAGGAGATGCTCCGCATGCCCAGAGCGACCCAACGTATAAGTGTGAGGGTGCTCTAAGAGGAGCAAAGTGTCGTCAATGGACGCGGCGGCGCGGGCAGTAGCCAGCCGCCGCTGCAAGTCCCAAGCAGCGTGATAGTCTATCAGCCCCAGCCGGATGAGATTGCAGCGTTTGCGCGTTTGGTCGGCCATTGCCTTTGTCTCGTTTAAGGCCTCGGTGCAGCGCCAAGCGGGGCTAAACCGGTGATCAGCCACTTCCTGCCCGCTTCGCGAGGCGGTTGGAACGATGCCACAAGGGTGGTTTGTACGTCGCGGAACACGATCCTCTCGGCGGCACTCTCTACCACCTGATAGCGCCGTTCGGCGAGGTGCAGGCCGAAGTCACGGGCAGCCGTCAGCACAGCTTCATCGCTGACCAGCTGAGCAGCTCCCCCTTCATCGCCTGCCTGTATGCGTTCCACGAACTCCACCAGCGTAGCATAAGGGGAGGGCTCGGCCACCTCCCACAGCCAGGCCTGGCGGCTGCTGTAGGCCTGTGGAGGGGGTGAGAGCACATAGCCATCGCCCTCACGCTGCCACACCAGCCGAAATGAGCGGCGCGGCTCACCTGCTTGCTCATAAAAGGCTTCGGTGGTGCGCGCCGCTTCGCCCACCACGATCAACTGTGTGCGGTCAGGAGCAGCGTAGAGCATTCCTCCTACAGCGTTAAACCACCAATCGGGAACCTCATCGCTGAACCACGCCGTTCGCCATACGCCATCTGCTTCCCGCCTTAAGAGGGCATAATGGGGGCGCCGCAAGCCATCTGCGCCCAGCGTGGTGAAGGAAACCCCCGCTTCGTCATCCCCCCAAGAGACCTCCAACGTGTCTAGCCCTGCAATCCAGCGACTGATCTCGCAGGGCGGCGCGCCTATCGGAGCGCTGAGATCGTAGAGATACAACCCCAAACCGGCGGGCAAGGCTATCACGACCATTTCACCAGCGCGCCGTATACGGGCCACCTGAACCAAGGCCGGCTGATCGGCTGAGAACACTGTTTGAGTGAGCCAGGCAGCTGCCTCCTCATCTGACAGGGTGCGCACTGCAGCATCGCGCAGAAAGCTCTCGGTGGCGCTGAGGATGTTGGTCAGCCGTGTCGTGGGGTCGGCTGCACCGAACGCTTCGCGCAACTGCTGCTCAGGGGAAGGAGGCAACGGCGTGTTGACCTCCGGCGGAGGTAGCGCGGTGACAGGCACACATCTCGCCAGCCACAGGGTGGCGGTCAGAAGTAGCGCAATGACACAACACAGGGAACGCCGGAGGAGATGCATCACGGCGTCATCAGCCTGCCCGCATGGCCTATAACTTGGGAGGTTGAAAGGTGGATTGATAGAGTTGAATGGCGTGCTGAATCTTCTCTTTGGCGACTTTGGCATCCACCCAACCTATGGGCTCTACGCGCGCACCCTCCAAGTCCTTGTATACGGAGAAGAAGTGTGCCACCTCGCTCAGAAAGTGCTGCGGGATGTCAGGAAGGTCGTGATAGTCGCGATAGAGGGGGTCTTTGTCTGGCACGGCCAGCACTTTGTCATCAGGCAGACCACGGTCAAGCATCTGGAACATCCCGATGGGCCGCACCTCAATAATGCAGCCGGGGAAGGTCGGCTCATTGATCATGACAAGGATATCTAGTGGGTCGCCGTCTTCGTAGAACGTGTGGGGGATAAGGCCGTAGTCGCCCGGGTAGTACAGCGAGGAGTACAGTACCCGGTCCAGCTTGATAACGCCGGCCTGCTTGTGATACTCGTACTTGTTGCGGCTCCCTTTGGGAATCTCCACTATGGTGTAGATGACATCCGGGGCGTCCGGCCCCGGGGGAAGTTCATGCCACAGGTTCATCAGCTTTACACGCTCCGCCGTCCACTTGGAAGTACACCTTGTCTAGCGCTCTGCAAGCTGTTGCGCCGTTGCACGGTATGCACCGAGTCGATCTGGACGCCCAACAGCATCTCCAGTTGGGCGATCTGTTCCTCATCAAAGACCACATCATCACAAACGTCGCATACCCAGATGGTCGTGTTGGGCATTACCACAAGCTTGCCATCCAACCAATGGATGTAGGTTGTTTGTCGCTCGCGACGTGTGCCGATATGGCAAACGTCACATTGTGTTTCCGGATTCACCATAATCCCCTTCTTGTCACACCTCGCCCCTCTCAGCGTTGGGGCTTAAGGCGTGTTGTAGGAATAGTGAGGGATAACCCCCCAATATCTCGGTGGCCAATAAGACAGCCAGGCCTTGCCCACAATGTACTTCCGCTCCAACATGCCCCAGCTACGCGAATCGCTGGAGCTGTCGCGGTTGTCCCCCAGCACAAAGTAGCTCCCCTCGGGGACAACCCACATCCCGCTGCGGTGCCGATAGGCTCCGCCTGAGCGGTGTTCAAGGTATGGTTCTTCCAACGGTTGCCCGTTGATGTAAACCTGGCCGTTTTGATCAATGGTCACGGTTTCCCCGGGCAGACCGATCACACGCTTGACATAATCGTCGCTTGGATTGCCCGGATAGTCAAATACCACGATGTCCCCCCGATGCACGGAGCCAAACTTAAAGCCGCCGATCTCCAGATAAGCCAGCCGGTTGACGATGAGATACTGGCCAGTATGCAGGTTCGGCTCCATGCTCTGGCCCTCCACCACATAACGGGCAGTGGTGACGTTGACAAGAACCCAGATGATGGCAGCCAGCAGGATAGTCTCAGCAGCCTCACGTAGAAAAGCCCTGATCTGCTTACCCCATCCGGCTACCTCATCGGTAGAGGGCAGACCCTCCGCTGCGGCAGGGATGATCGGTTTCCCTTCTGGCGGCATGTCCTCCTGTTCCTGAGGAGACTCTGGGGTGACGGTCAACTGATCTGAATAGTTCACGTCGCTATGCCTCATTGCCAGTCTCGTCTGGATTATAGTCCTCCCACTGGGGGGATGCCACATCCAGAGGTAGCCGGATACTCACCGTTGTTCCCTGGTCGGGAGCCGAACGGATCTGCAAGTGCGCGCCGATGAGGGCAGCTCGTTCGTACATCCCCATGATGCCAAAGTGCCCCTTCGCTGAGAGGTCCGTCACGCGGCGCGGTGCTGCAAACCCATGTCCATCGTCCTTTACAGAAATGGTTACTGCCTCATCCTCAAAGCACACCTCTAGTTCAATGTGGCTGGCGGCGCTATGGCGCAGAGCGTTATGGAGCGCCTCCTGCGCCACACGGTAAAGCGCCAATTCCTGTTCCGGCGTCAGACGCTGCAGTGCACCGCTAAGCGTAAAGCGCACGGTGGTCCCTCCCTGTTGGTTCATCTCGCGGGCCAGTGTCTCCAATGCGGGAGCCAGCCCCAGCTCCTCCAGATAGGGGGGACGCATGGCGCGGATGATGTGCCGCAGGTCGCTGTGAGCCTGAGAGATCATGGTGCGTAGCTCACCCAGTAGTTGTGCCGCTTTGGGGTCGGTAGATAGATAACGCCTCAGTGCTTGGGCACGGTGATCAATGGCCACCAAAGATTGTGCTGTTTGATCGTGCAGTTCATGCGCCAGGCGGGCGCGTTCCTCCTCCTGCGCGCGGGTGACCGCCCTAATGTAGCTGCGCATTCCCTCCTGTGTGGCGCGTATGCGCTCAGCTAGATGGCGTAAGGTGGCTTGCAGCTGACGGATCTCCCTAATGCCGCCCACCGGCTGTTCAATGCTGCCGAAGTCCCCCCAAGTCAGCTCTGTAGCATGGTTTTCCAAGCGCTGCAGGGGCTGCACAATGTATCGGACGCCAAACCACACCGCTCCTGCAGCGATCAACAAGGCGGGCACTAGGACCAGCGGGGCAGCCAATGAGTAGCGCGTCAGCAGCCCCAACGATGCGCGCCAACGCTCCTCCTGCACCAATATCCATCCTGTGGCGGGGACCACCGCATAAGCCACCACAACCTCCTCTCCGCTGGCATCGGCAGCATAGGCGATACCCGTGCCATCGCTTGAAGCGGCAGGCAGTAGGGCTCCTTCCATCAGTGCCAAGCCACTGTGGTAGAGCAGGCGGCCATCAGGGGCCTTGAGGTACACCGCTGTTGTAGAATCAGGATGCAAACCGCCCAGCAAGGTCGGCAGTCCCAATGCCTCTGACGAGGTGACCCCCACTACTGATCCCTCACCATCAGGGAGCAGCGGCACTGAAACCGCCACCCTCAAAGCGGTCTCATCCGGCTGGGTGAGCAGCGCGACGCCGCCATAGAGCACCTCTTCCGGCAGGATATGGTGGAAGTCCTCCCTTGTGGCTGCCAGCAATTGCCCATCGGCATCGTAGAAGGCTACTCCCTTATCAAAGAGTAGCGACAGCCAATCGCCTGCCGCCTGCACAATAGCCTCCGGCGGCTCACCACTTTGTGCCCGCTTGGCTAAGCGGGTCAGTATATCCTGCCGCAGTGCCAGCTGCTTAGAAAGGCTGGCGGCGGCTCCCTGCACAGCATGCAGGTTGTGATCGGCCACCATATCGCGCATGGCTGATTGGTGCAGGGCTACGCCGCCAAAGGCAACTACCAGCACCAAGATCAGCAGCGGTAGCACCAGCAGAGCGAGGATTTGCAGGGGCAGCCCACCGAAAGAGCGCTTCATGGTTGCTCCGGCAGGGTGAGAAGGTTTAGTTGCGCCGCCCGCACAACGGCCTCAGTGCGGTTGGCTACCTGAAGCTTCTCAAAGATGCGGCGCAGATGGCCCTGTACAGTGCGATCGCTGATACCCAGCCGAACACCAATGGCTTTGTTGGTCAATCCGCGCGCGGCTTCACGCAGCACTTCTATCTCGCGCTCGGTCAATGGCTCGTAGGTTGCCTGCTGTTGTCCCGCTCCGGCGATAGCGCGCATGACCTTCCCCACTAACGCCGAGTCCAGTACGGATTTCCCCTCATAGACTGCATGTACAGCCTCAATGATCTCCCCTACCTCTGCAGTCTTGAGTACGTAGCCGTTGACGCCGGCTTCTAAGGCGGCCATCACAAAGGGGTCGTCGTCATAAGAAGTCAGGATCAGCAGGCCTACGGGCAGATTCTGCTGCCGCACCAGACGAGCGATCTCTATCCCGCTGCGGCGGGACATCCGAATGTCCAAGATGGCCACGTCGGGCTGCTGCTCAAGGATCAGCTGCAGGGCCTGCTCCCCATCCTCGGCCTCAGCTACGACCTCAATGCCAGCTTCCAGCAAGAACTCACGGATACCGCGCCGTACCACTTGATGATCATCAGCCAGCAGGACACGGATAGGTTGCTCAGCCATGACTCCCCTCCCGCACTCTCTGGATGCCCCGATCTTACCGCAGTTTAGTTCTTCATGCGGGCCGAGGAGCCGAAAGGTCAAATGGCCTATTTGCCACGCGCCGAATGGCGCTTGCATGCTACAATTTATAAGTTGACAATTTGTATATCTGTTATAGGGGAGTGGATAAGAAACTGGTTACAGGTAAAATAAGGGCATGAAAACATGTCCCCGTTGCCAAAGTACAGAGCGACAGG
>FWPU01002192.1_pt1 | contig 40833 bp, 54 predicted proteins | sample 2228361 | NCBI WGS metagenome assembly FWPU01 (sample SAMEA103939777, study PRJEB20133) | metagenome | reverse complement strand
TTCCTTAATTTAACCCTGAGATGGAAAGGCAGTCGTTGAGGCATATTTTACAGTCAAAAAAAACATATCAGAGGTTGGAAGGCTCTTTTATACTTCAATTAAAACTCTGCCATGATGGAAGGGAGTTATCCTTGGAGAGCAATGAGATGGCAGAGAGGAGGTATAATACCAAGAGAATTCACTCTGCGGTAGGGATGACCTCCTTTTAGAAAGTTGCTTAAATATAGAAAAAGTTTCCTGAATACATAGCCTTATTTCCTGTGATGAACCTTGACCGCAGCGATAAACCCCCTTTACCTCTTCTTTCCAAAAGACCTTGATGAAGGTGGAGAACTCGTGATAACCAATGACCAGTGAAAATTTTTCTGAAAAGAGGGCTAATGCTCCTGAAAATAGGTGGGTCATTCGTCTTGAAAATTTTTCTTTAAGGTGAGCCATAGTTTCTGAAAAATTACAGTTTTGTCCAGGAGAACTTAATATAAGTTTTTGAAGCAGGAAGAGTGGCCAAAGAAACCCCCATAAATGCGTATCGGGTAGGGTTTTTCTCTTCCAAGACGAAAAGCTCTGGAGGAGGGAGAGTGAAGCAGGGGTGCCAAGCAAACCTCATCTTAGATAGGTTCTCTTTTTTGCTCTTCTCTAAGACGACACTTCCCTCTGGGGGCCAACCTCCTTACATGCTTCGCTGAGGCTCCAGGCAGTGGAAATTCCTTCCTCCCACCCCTTTCGTATGTTTATAATAGAAAATTTAATCACCACCATATTTTATGTGCTTGTGTCTACACCATTTTTATCACTTCATCTGCTTTTTCTAATGTTGTAGCTCTATGAGCTATGATTATTACTATCTTTCCATCCCTGGCAAAAGAGGATATGGACTTTGTTATGAGCTTCTCTGTCTCTTGGTCAATCTGGGAGGTGGGCTCATCTAGGATTAGAACATCTGGCTCTTTAAGGAAAGCCCTTGCCAGAGAGAGCCTCCTCCTTTCCCCCCCTGAAAGATTCTTCCCTCCTTCCTCTATCTCCATTCTCTCTAAGAAATCATCAAGGCTAACCCCTGACCTTTGTAATGCTTTTCTTATTCTTTCCTCTCCTAAGTTATCCTCCAATGGAGAAAGGTTTTCCAAGAGCGTACCCTTGAATAGAAAAGGATCTTGAGAGAGATAGCCTATCCTTTCCCAGAGTGAAGGGATTCTCTCCTTTTTCAATGGTTCTCCATTAACTAAGATCTCTCCTTCCTCTGCTGGAATAATCCCCAAAATAATCTTTACAAGAGTTGATTTTCCTATGCCACTTTTTCCAGTAATTGCATAAACTTTCCCATTCTCAAATTTATAGGAAAAACCTTTCAATAGATATTCTGCATTCATTTCATATCTAAACCAGACATTCCTTAGTTCTATATTCTCTATTCTCTCAAAATCCCTTTTCATTAGATAGGTTCCGTTCTCTTCAGGTAACACGATAAGTTCCGATGTTCTTTTCAAAGAGGCAAATACCCTGTTCAATCCATTTATCTGACTGATTAAGTCTGTTAGAGATTTAATAATTATAAAGATGATTGCTATGTAACCAATTGCAGTTCCGATAGTCATGTCTGCTCTTGCCAAAAGAAAGCCGAAATACATTAAGATACCTAAAAATCCACCAAAGATAACTAATGTCATAAATGAAAGAAAGACTAATCCCTTGAACTGGATTGAGAAAAATCTCTCTGAGATTCTCCTGATTTCTTCTTTTATAGTTTTCTGAAAGATCTTTAGAAAACCCATAACTTTTAATTCCACAATTCCTGATATGGTCTCATTTACTTTTCCGGAAAGGGTTGAGAAATCTTCCATATACTTTTTAAATTGCTTTATCAGGTACTTAGAAATAAAAAGTGTTCCTGTTGTCATCAGAATTATGAATAGTAAGACAAGAAGTGAAAATTTCATGGAAAGCCAAAGGGCGATTCCTATTCCAAAAAGAATTATTAAAAGATTTTTTATCATCCCAAAAAGAATCTCACCAAAAAGGGATGATATGTTTAACGAGTCTTCAACCCACCTGCTCTGAAGATAGGCTGTTCTAAATCTTATCTGCTGAAGGTAGGGAAGCTTCAAAATTTTTTCAAGGATGAGATTCTGATAATGAATCCTTGCCTCTTTATTCAGATAGGCAATCAAGATACCTGAGGCTATTTGGGCAACGATTAGGAGAGTAAATAAGCCTAAAAACAATCTCCCATTTCTAATAATAGAGTTTATATCTATATCTTTCTCTTTAAAGAAATCTATCAACTTACCTAAATACACAGGAACTGAGATTGTAGTAAAGGAGTGGATCGTGTATAGAAGAAATGCAAAGAAGATCAAAAACCTTTTCTTTTTAAGGAAGTTCTTTATGATAAAAAATTCTCTGGATAGAGGTACTTTCATAATTCTTCTCTATGTTTAAGAAATCATGCTTTACACTCATATCTTTTCATCTGATAAGAAATAAAGAAAAGCAAAAGGATTAGATAAAGAGAGAGATTTAGGAGATATTGCCAGAATCTGCTCGAGAAGCCCCATCCTACTCCAAGCCTCAGCCATTCATTCTGAAGCCAAAAAACAGAAGGAGCTATGGTAGAGATTATTTCCGAGATTTTATCTGAGCCTAAAATCCAGTTTATTATTGTTTTTGAGTTTAAGAAGGAGAATAATAGATAGAGCAGGAATGCAAAAAATCCACTCCCTTTCGGGAAGCCTGATAAGGAAAAAAGCAAAAGTATGGATGCTAAAAACATGATATTAACACCCACACATGCCAATCCTAAAAAGAATTTCCAGTTAAGGGCTACCTCTAAGAGAACTCGGCATAGAACTGCTCCAGCAACTCCTGTCAACATCAAAAGAACAAGATAGCTAAAAAGATAGGCAATGTATTTGGCATAGAAATACTTGCTCCTTGATAAATAAAGCAAAGTAACCTCATGGAATCTCTCCCTCATCTCCTCTTCCAAATCAGCTGATGAGTTAATTACAATGGAGACATAAAAGATATAGAGAAAGATATGAAGAAATATAATGGTCTTATAATGAGTAACATCCAGGTAATTTTCGGGTGAACCAATTCCTATTGTGAACCCCATCCCATAAACAATCAATAAAAGAAATGAGCCAAATAGAAGAGTATAAAGACTTGCTTTGCTTATCAATATATCAAAAACAGTATTCTTAAATACTACCTTCATCACTCCCTACTTTTACCACTTTCAAGAAATGAGCCTCTAAATCCTTCCCATCTAAAGAGCTTATAACTCCTTCGTCCTTCTTATTGCCCTTTGCCAGGATCATGAATCTATCTCCAATCTTCTCCATTTCATCGAGGAGATGTGAGGATATGATTATTGTTTTCCCCTTATCCCTCTCCTCTTTTATCCAATTCCTCATCTCTATCTTGCCAATAGGGTCAAGACCTGAGGTGGGCTCATCAAGGATAAGAATCTCTGGTTCTAAAAGAACACACTGAAGCCATTTTACCCTTTGTCTCATTCCTTGGGAAAGCTCCTTTATCCGAACATTTCTCTTCTCTTTAAGATCGAATCTTTCAAGGAGAAGCTCTACCCTTTCGTTTAGAGTTTTTTTATCCATTCTACTCAGTCCTCCTATAAATCTAAGGTATCTTTCTACTCTCCAATCTGGCTTACCTATCTTCTCTTCCTGCATATAGCCAAAGGTGACTTTTCTTTCGAGTAAAACTTTGCCATCGTCAGGGAAAAGAATCCCTAATATTATCTTCATCAATGTTGTCTTGCCTGCACCATTTGGACCGAGGATAAGAAAAATCTCTCCTTTCTTTACTTCAAAACTAATCCCTTTTAAAGCTTTTACATTCTTATAACTCTTCTTGATATCAATAGCCTCTATCATATTTTACCTTATAGATTAGAACCTCTCCTTCTTCCTCTTCTATCCCCCAGATTTCATCCTCTAAGATATCAAAGCTTATGAGCCTCTCCTTTACTCTAAACTTCTCAATAAATCTTCCTTTTTCTAATCCGAATATCAGAGAATTCTCTTTCTCATCTCTTGAGAGCAGATATACCATATCTCCTTTTGCTCTTATGTCATAATTAAGGGCGCTTTTGAGAAGCATCTGAGAACCTTTTCTATCAATCTTCAGCTTATCAATGGATTTAAGAGGGAGCAGATACTCCTTAAGAAGCTTACCATCATCTGAGAATTCTAAGACCTTGTTGGAAAGAGTGAAAGCAAAATATACTTTTTCTCTTCTAGTTGTTAAAACTCCAGAATTTTTATAAATCTTTTCAACATCCAAACCTTCAATAGGTATACAATCCAAAAAGGAGTTTAAAACCTTTAGTTCTCCTTTCTCTGCTGCCAAAGTTGAAATAATTTTTTGACCCTTCAAAAATGCAAGGGAAGATAGAAAGATTTTCTCATTATTCACAGCCATCTTAAAGGGAGTGGGGACATTTATCTTTTTTGATTCCACATGCTTTCCCTCTCTGGTTGAGAAAATCTCTATTTTTCCATTACATGTATCAAGGATATATATATTTTCTTTATAGATGCAGAAGTCTGCGATACAGGAAACCTCACCAGGTCCCTGCCCCCTTTTTCCAAAACTCTTTACAAGCATTCCATCTCTATCAAATGCTTTCGTTGTTTCGTCTCCTTTGTCAAGGAAATAAATCTGTCCATTAGATATCTGTATCTTGACAGGCATTAATAGATTTTCGCTTTTAAAGCTTAACTTTACCGATGGTTCCTTTCCAAAGAGATTACCAATTGAAATAGTAAGTACGATAATTAATATTATTAAAAAAGTATTTCTTTTCATTGCTCCTCCTCTATTATTTCTATTTTAAGATTTTTTAATACATTTATCAATTTTAGTAAATCAAGTTTTTTCTCTAAATTGAGTAATTTTATATAATTTAAGCCTATTCCCCTTAATCCAAATGTTGGATCATAGGGAACCCAATGATCTTCTTCCCAAACTTCCACCCATTGATGAAAGGAATAAAAATAATTTTTATTTTGATTAAGTATAATTACTCCTATAACTGCCCTTCCAGGAATCTTTAAAGCTGAGCACATAGTTAAAAATAGGTTCGAAATACCCTGACAATCTCCTTTCTTGCTTTTTAACACTATCTCTGGCTCAAATGATCCATTATCTAATGGGTTAATATTCTCTTTTATCCATTCCATGATTTTTTCTATTTTTTCACGTTGGTCTGTTGTGTTTCTTGTAATTCTATTAGTCAGTTTTTTTATCTTAGCTGAGAAGTTAAAAGATAGGAGATACTCATTATATTTCTTAGTATACTCTTCACTTCTTATCACATTATCTCTGGTTACTTTTAAAAGGAAGGTCTTTTCACCACCGTTTTTCCTCTCATTTATTATATTCTGTCTGCAGTCCTTCGGTATAGAAATGTTGGAAGTTAATGTGAGTTTATATAGAATAGAGGTAGCATTAGAAAAACCCATAAACTCCTCAAAGACAGGAACAATATTGTTTTGTTCCATTATCTCGTTTTTGACCCACGGAATTATTTCATTTTCTAATCTCTCATCTATGAAATATATTGGATCACATTGTATAAAATATGCATCCTTTTCAGGGAAAAATAGCTCTCCAATTTGAATTTTTATTTTATCAAAAAAGTATTTAATTTCAATACACCTCTCCCTGTTTATTTTCTTTATCTTTACATCAAGTATATCACCTGTATTCTCATAGAAGATGCTCATCTTATTTGGTAATTCGTTTCCTTTTTTTAACATATCATGAATATATAAATGCATTATGCTGGATGGCAATGTTGCGGATGGCAATTTATAGCTCTTTATATTTCCATTATTACTTGTTTTTATATATCTATTGGTTATAAAAACCTGCTCTTTACCATTCTTTAATATCTTCCCATTAAAATAGGAAAAATCAGATTTTATTCTAAACTCAGAATTGATATGCTCTCCTGAAATATATCGGAGATGCTTCTCATATTTGATGAATCCTTTTTGGTCTTCTCTTTTTTCTTTAAGTATTCCAACCATCTCACCACTATTCCATATTTTAAAAGTTCTATGGGATTCTTTTTGGTTTCCTAAGGGATACAAAAGAACCTGAGTATTTATGAAAATAATCAGAAAGAGCTTTATAGAAAGACTTTTGCACATTTCTTTCCTAAACATAAGATAAATTCTACAATTTTTAGGTTTTAAGAATAATCCCATACTCAATGTAAATTTTTTCCATGAATTTAGATTGATGAATTAACCAAATTATACAAAGATAGATAGATTCTCTCAGCTTCATTTTCCTCACCTAAATTCCATACAATGGATGAAAAATAATCATAGAAAAAATTACAGTAGGGGTTTCTTTCTTTAAAGGTTTTGCTGTGCCAATATACATGAGCCCAACATCCATTTCCACAAAAGTATCTGATGTCACATTTATTACATCCCTCAATCTCATCAATTGAAGGTTTGGAGTTTAAAAAGCTTATAAGCTTTTTAATAATATCATCATCTAAAATATTGCCTATAACGAAATCCCTGGAGGAGAAGAATAGATGACATGGGACCACATCCCCATGTTCTTTAATACCAAGGGTTTTTATTACCATTCCACAATAATTTTTCAACGAAGGAACTATTTTATTTGTCACTTTTAGATTTGGTATGTTCAGACAATCATCGCTGAACTCTGGAAGTCCACCCTGTGTTTTTAATCTCTCAAAGAATAACTTTAATAAATCTTTCCTAAACAAGGTATATTCATTTTTATTAAAAGCCCTGCCCACAGGTTGAAAGAAGCTTAAACCAGGTTGTACCCCGAGCTTCTCCGCAAAGTCTGAGAATTTTCTCAGAGTGTCAAAGTTAGGTTTAGTTATTGTTGCAGTTATGTATAACTGGTTTTTTTCGAAGCCTGCTTTTTTTAAATAATCAATTGCCTCCAAACATCTTTTGAAAGTCCCTTTACCCCTTAGATTATCATGGATATTTTCATCAGGTGATTCAATGCTTACTTGAACATAATCTATCTCCGCTTTTTTAAATTTTTCAGCCTCTTCTTTCCCTATTAAAATCCCATTGGTAGTTATGCTCACAAATCGAATTTTTTTCTTTGCATGTTCAATAATCTCAAATAAATCCTCCCTGAGAAGAGGCTCACCTCCACTCATTATTAAATATACTACATTTATTTCGGACAATTTATCTATTATTTGTTTTGAGAGAAATATGTTACCCTTATAACGATAGCTCTGGACTTTAGGATTTGCATAACAGAATCCACACTTCAGATTACATTTTTCAGAGGCCTCATAATAAGCTAATTTAGGCAGTTGGGTATACTTTATCTCTTTTTGACTCTTAGTCGGATGAGTTATAATATATTGCCTTTTCTTTAAATATTCAATTAATTTAATAAACTTAGCCCTTTCAGTCTTATCTATTTCTTTTAGCACTGCTTCGATACCAGTTTCTCTCAACTTCTCTAAATATTTCAGTGCTTCTCTTTTTATCTTCACAAATTCTCCGCTTCCGAGATTAACTATAATTACCCTATTCTCTTTCTCCAAAAATCTAATGTTACTATCCCATTCAAATTTTTGTATCATTTCTCTCTCTTCTTAAGCGAGTAAAAGGAGGAAAAGGGAAGTCTCCTTTTCCTCCTTTGAAATCACGCCTATGAACATCCGCCAATTATAATACAGCAGCCACATTCTACAATAAACCCGTACACCAATTTTATGCATGGTTCAACTCCTACCTCTGGCCCTAAATCCACTCTTTCATTCATCCCCTTCTCTAAGCTGTAAAGTATCTCAAACATATTAACCTCCTTTCAAGCCCTTACTCAGGCATAAATAAAATTCATTGTCCCTTGCCTATACAATAAAAGGAACACAGTTTCTCTCTAATATCACCTTCTTTCGAATTTGAGGCTGTTCAATTTCTTTTTGAACAGCCTCAATTCTTTTGTTATATACCATATAAAATTTATATCATAAACCATGCCAGAATTGAGTTGGCTTCTGGAGAGGGTTCGGGATTTCACGGAACAGAAAAATTCGTCCTGTAGGTCGAATAAATTTCTTAATTTCTGAGAAAAATTTAAATGAAATCATTGTCATTATTGATAATTCTTTAGTTCGTCCACAGGGACGAATTTTTCGTCCTCCAGGACGAAAAACTATTCCTTCCTTTTATCCCTTAGATCTCTTACTCTGATCCCCTGCTTTCTCAAACAGTCCAAAAACCTCTTATAATCCCTCTCTTCTATATTAAATTTCGGAAGAAGACCTTTCAGACTCCCTTCCGAGTATTTAAGCACAAATCCACAACTGATACCTCTTTATCTTATATTTGGCACAACATCGTTGGGGAATTTTATCCCTCAAGCCTCCTTAAATTTTAAGATTTTTTATTTTAGCAGGAGAGACACTTTTAATACCTATTTTTTAATCTGGCTTAAAATCCTTTATCAAATATCCTGAAAACCTTAAAAATAGTTAAAAAATCCCGATTCTTAGACAAACATCGGGTGGAGAAGGATTTAGACGAGTGCTGTTAGGTCCAAACCTTTTGTATTATGTTAAGCAACTGTTTTGCTTAATATGACATTTCCATACAGTCATAAAATAATTCAACTTTACACTATTTCTTCTCATTTATCTCTTCTATCGTCTTTGTCAGGATTTCGATTCCTTTTTTGGATTCCTCAATTGAACGAGTGAGCGATTCTCTTGCCTGCTCAGGATTGTGAAAACCATCGGAATTTTCTGCAGTCCACCATTCCCATAAAATATGTGCTTTTTCATGTTGTTCCTGTGCCTCTTTGATAATGCTCATAGGAACCCCAAGTTTTTTCGCCTCTACAATTTTATCTATCAAACTGCTGAGCCAGAACTCTGCTTTTCTCATTTTGCCCCTGGTGTAATTCTTAATGGATTCTATGGTGTAGATTGCTTGTTCTGGTGTCCATTGGGAGTGACATCTCAAGCAAGTTTCTTTGGTATAATTTTTGGGACTTGTTTGCCAATGTGAAGTAAAAGATTCACCCTCCTCAGACTTAACCTTCGGCATATGACAATCATTGCAGGAGACCCCGACTTTATCATGTTTGGAGTTCCAGAAAACTTCTACTTCAGGGTGTTGAGCCTTAATAAGCAAAGCACCTGTTAAAGCATGTCTGAAATCACTAAATTCAAGTTGATTGAAATGTTCATAAATTTGAAGGATATCTTTGAGTGGAATATGATTTGTCCTTATATCGTCGAATCCGATTTTTTCCCCTGTTTTTGGATTTATTCCCGGATTGCAGATATATTCCACATGACACTGTCCACATTGAAGTTTTGAATCATATCTGTCAAGAATTGCTATCTTTCTAAAATCTCTGAAGTCAACAACTTTTATATTGGTTTGTTTCGGGTCATTGTGCCATAGAGTATTGCCATCTTTATTTGTAAGAGCTTGGATTAAAGCATCTCTCACAATTCTTGGCTTTGTTGCATGGGGATCATGACAGTGAATACAAGCCATAGGATTTTCTAATTCTTTTACATAATCCACTACATTGGATGTTCTGTCCCATTTTGTTCTTTCATCTTTATCTCCCATAAATTTCCATTTCAAGATATTATCTGAGGTTTTGCATGTAAGGCAGGTAGGATTTGCAGCTGCTGCACTTTCTCTAATAAATGGTTTGTGATCGTTTGTATCTGGATATTTATCTTCAAGAATATCCCATGCTTTTACAGGTGGCTTTGCCACGGTGTATTCCCAACCCTTTTTAGGTTGGAATCTTCCACCATAGGCTCTGTCTACAACCAGATGGTCTATTAACATATATGCATGGCTTCTGGGTGCACTATGTTCCTTGGTGAATGCGTGCCCCATCATTAATTTATCCCAGAGGGGACTTGGAGAACGCTCATTAGGTTGAGATTTTTCGACTCTGGCCGGTTTTTTAAGATTTACTTTGAAAAAAGATTCAAATTGATTCTTATGGCATTTACCACAATTTGCTTGATCCAGGAGGGTCATAGGTTTTTCCTCAGGTGACTCTAAATGCTCCTTTAAATTATTGTGACATTGCACACAGTTAAGTGAAATCTTATGCTTTCCAGTTTTCCATAGGTCTTCAACTTCAGAATGACAGGTAAAACAGGTCTCAGGATCTACAGTTTTTTGGTTTAAACCCTCCTTGGCAAACACAAAGAAACCAATAACAAAGAGAATTGATAACCCCACACCTATGAATAGCAATTTTTTAAACATTGTATTTTCCTCCTTGAGAAAATACGCACTTCTTAACACTTAGCAAAATTTCGCCTAATCATTCATATCCGCAATACGGATATTCTTCTTAATTGGTAGTATATATGCAGTATTGCATATATTCATGCCTATGAACGCAATCATATTCTCTCCTCGTTTATTTATGTTAATATTTTAATCGTAAAAACATATTAAAATCAAGGAAGTGTATAATTCCAAAACATATTAGACTGTTCGGGGTCCTTAACAAATGTATTTAAGAAATATTTTAGAGGTGGCATTTTATTGAGGGAAAAATAATGAATAATCTCATTATCTTTCAAGTATTTCCTGAAGTGATTCTCAAACTCACTACCGTTATCAGTCTGAATCCTCTGGAGGTGAAATGGTGCAACTTTCATAAATTTTTCCATAAAGTTCTTTCCCTTTTCCTCTTCGGTCCTTGCCATTGGAAAAAGCCTCCTTTGTTGCCTACTCACCAAACTTTTCAAAAAATTCAATAATCTTCACCCTCCTAAGAGTAACATCCCTCTCTTAGGATGCTCAACGATAAGAGAATAATCTAAAATCCGTCTCAGACCCTTGAAAAATAGCTTTCAATATAAATCTGTTTCATCTTTGCACTTCCTTTTAAAGTTCTTCAAATCTTCAATAAATATAAAATCTATAATATCAAATCCCTTTTTCCAAGTATCTAATATCTTTCTGATATTTCGCAGAGAGAGAGAGCTTTAGCATTTCTTATTTTGAAAAATTTGGGGTATAATTTTTTTTGAGCTTTATTTTTGAAAGAGAATGAAAACTGTTCTCAAGAGAATTGATAATCTTCCTCCTTTTGAAAAGCTTTTAAGGTTAATGGAAATTCTCAGAGGTCCAGAAGGATGTCCCTGGGACAAAGAGCAGACAGAGGAAACCCTTACAGAGTTCATTATTGAGGAGGCTTGGGAACTTGTGGAAGCGATTAGGAAAGGGAACCCAGAAGAGATTAAAAAAGAACTGGGAGACTTCCTTCTTCAGGTAATTTTCATTGCCCAGATAAAAAAAGAAAAAGGAGAATTTGATATTAATGATGTTCTGGAAGCAGTAGGAAGAAAATTGATAGAGAGGCATCCCCATGTTTTTGGAGAAAAGAAACTTAATTCCTCAAGGGAAGTTTTAGAGCAATGGGAGAATTTAAAGGGAAAGAAAGAGAGCAGTATCCCTGAAGTTTCTAATTTTTATCCTTCCCTTCTCCAGGCGTATAAAATAACATCCAAAGTATCCAGATTCGGTTTTGATTTTGACACAGCTATTTCAGCCATCACCAAAATGGAGGAGGAAATTACTGAGCTAAAAAGAGCAATCAGTAATAATAAAAAGGAAGAGATGGAGATGGAAATTGGAGACCTTCTATTTTCAATAGTTAATATATCTCGTCTTCTTGGTATAAATCCTGAGATAGCTCTTAAAAGAACCAATGAAAAATTCAAAAAAAGATTCGAATACATAGAGAATAAATTAAAAGAAAAAGGGAAAACATTAAAAGAGACATCCCTTGAAGAAATGGATAAATTATGGGAAGAATCAAAGGAAGAAAATGAATAAAGACTTCGAGCTAATAAGGGAGTGGCAAAAAACGAGTGTCTATATGAGATATTTAGTAGTTCTGATTGCCTTTATCTACTTGATTTTTTTTAAGGCAGTAAATTATAAAGGGATAATAATCACCGCATCCCTATGTTTGATTTATAACTCCTGGTTTCTTTTTGTTCTCCTGAAAGAAAAATATGAAGATTGGATGAATCATTTGATTCTCTTTTTGGATATTTTGACTATAAGTCTCGGTATTTTCTTTACAGGTGGAATCAAAAGCCCTCTCCACTATCTTTACTTCATTTCCTTGGCAGATGCCACTATTTTCTTGAGACCCAGACAGGTATTTTCCGTGCTTGGACTTGTGGTGGTGGGATACTCAATAGCCTGTTTTAACGACCTTCTCTACCCTTTTACCTGGATAGATTTGGGAGAAAGGGTAATTTTCTTTTCCCTTTTCAGTAGCGCAAGCTCCATAACTGCTTCTCTTGGTCAGAAAAGGTTCGAAGAAAGAGAGAAAGCAACAGAAAAAGAGAAAAAATTTTCGTTAAGACTTAAACTCCTCTGGGAGGTGGCTTCCCAGATAATGCGTATAGAGGAGAGTGAAAAATTATTTAAAAAGATTACAGATACTGTCCACAAGACCCTGGGATATCCTTATGTTTCAATAATGATCTATGATGAAGAAAAGAATGCCCTCGTTTTCAATGCTGGGTCAGGAGAATGGGAAGGATTCACTCCTCCAGGTTATTCCCAGGAAGTCTCAGCAGGTCTTATTGGAAAATGCTTCAGAACAGGGGAGACTCTGCTTGTAAATGATGTCCTTAAGGATCCAGATTATATAGCTCCTTATCTCATCAAAACAAGAGCTGAAATTGATGCCCCTATAAGAACAGAAACAGAAATCCTTGGAGTTTTAAATATCCAGAGCGCCAGAAAAAATGATTTTGATGAAGGGGATGTCATCCTTCTTGAGACGCTAGGGGATATAATTGGAATAATTATAGAGAATGACTCTCTGTATAAAGAGCTTAAAAACGCTTATGAAGAAATTCAGAAAGCTCAGGAGAAAACCATCCTTATGGAAAAACTCCAGCTTATAGATGAAATTTCAGCTGAGGTAGCCCATAATTTTCACAATATTTTCTCAGTCATAGAAGGTAGACTTGAATTTTTGGAATTGAAAAATCCTCCTTCTGAATTAGTAAAAGATATAGAGGAGATCAAAAAAGCAGTGGGTTCTGGAATAAAAATTGTGGAAAATTTCTATCGTGCAATAGAGGAGAGCAGGGAGATATTCAAGCAAGTAGAGACCTCTGAAATAATAGAAGATTCTCTTTCTAATTGTCTGAATTATTTAAAGGAAAAGGGATTCCAGCCCAATGTGGAGATTGAAAAAATCTATTCTCATAAAAACATTGTTCATGGAAACAAAGAACTCCTAAAGGAGGCCTTTTTCAATGTAATTCTGAATTCTATTGAAGCCATGAAGGATGGTGGGGTTCTCACCATTGAAACTAAAGATGTGGAGAAGTATGTGGAGATAAGGATAAAGGATACTGGTGAGGGAATGGGCGAGGATACGAAAAAAAGAATTTTTCAGCCATTCTTCTCCACCAAGAAGCAAAAAAAGGAGTTTTTCGGTCTTTACACCACATACAGAATAATCAGCTTCCACAAAGGAGAAATTGACATTGTCTCTGGAAAAGGGAAGGGAACCATCGTCATCATAAGACTTCCATCCCTACCACCTTCATAGAGAACTGAAATTGACAATTCCTCAAATAATAAATAAAATAATTCTGATTTTGAAAGGAGGAGGCCTTATATGATAACCATCGAGGAGTTTAAAAAAGTTCAAATGGTAGTGGGAGAAGTAATTCAAGCTGAAATTGTTCCTGGCACAGAGAAATTATTGAGACTTGTAGTGGATATCGGAGAGGAGAGGAGAAACCTTGTTGCAGGAATTGCAAAGGAATACCCTCCCGAATCTCTTTTGGGAAGAAAATTAATAATTATCAAAAACCTTCAACCCGCGGTAATAAGAGGGATAGAATCCAATGGAATGATTCTTGCAGCTGATGTGGGTGGAAGAGCTGTGATCCCTTTTTTCGACAAAGAGGTCCCCAATGGTTCCATTGTAAGATGAAAAATGATTTTTTAATGATGAAGGAGGAAGTATGAAAAAATTGGTTTTTCCTTTGATTCTCTTTTTAGTCTTCATTTCCTTTATTTCCGGAGAAACTTTCTCTGGGAAAGTTAAGGAGTTTACTTTATCCAATGGGATGAGGTTTTTTGTTCTCGAAAGACATCAGGTTCCCACATTTGCAGGCATGATTATGGTGAAAGTGGGAAGTGTGGATGAAGGTAAAGGTGAAACTGGTATCGCCCACTTCTTTGAACACATGGCTTTCAAGGGAACACCTGTAATTGGCACTAAAGACTGGAATAAAGAGAAAGTGCTTCTTGAGAAAATGGACAAAATTGGCGAGGAACTCTCCACAGAGTATGCTAAAGGAAAGAAAGCAGATAACCAAAAAATTGAGTCTCTTAGAGCAAAACTGACGGAACTTCAGAATGAGCACAGGAAATTTGTGTTAAAAGATGAAATTGACAAGATATACTCTGAAAATGGCGGTGAATTCTTGAATGCTAGCACAAGTAATGATACCACTCAGTATTTTATTATGCTTCCCTCTAACAGGTTGGAGCTCTGGTTTTTGATAGAGTCAGAAAGATTCAAATTTCCTTCTCTTAGAGAGTTCTATTCTGAAAGAGATGTGGTTTGCGAGGAAAGAAGAATGTATGAGGATAACAACCCTGATGGCTTTCTTGATGAGGAATTTTACAATCTGGCTTTTATCCTTCATCCCTATCGCCACTCTGTTGTTGGATATATGGAGGATCTTCTAACTTTGACAAAGAAAAAAGCTCAAAACTTCTTCAAAAGATTCTATATTCCAAATAACATGGTCGCAGGGATAGTGGGAGATGTTAAATACGAAGAGGTGAAAAAACTGGCTGAAAAGTATTTCGGAGACATTCCAGTAGGGCCTGAGCCTCCAAGTCCTGAATTCATAGAACCTTCCCAAAAAGGAGAGAGAAGAGTGATAGTGAAATACGATGCGGAACCAAGATTCAAGATAGGTTTTCATATTCCTTCTTGGTTTGATAGAGACAATGTGGTTCTTGAGCTAATAAGTTATATTTTAAGCAGAGGCGAATCTTCTCGATTCCGAAGGGACCTGGTCATAAACAGGAAGATGGCTCTGAATGTATTTGCATATGTAAATGATCCAGGAGTCAGATATCCTTCTTTATTTTCCATTTACTGCCAGCCAAGACATCCTAACACTCCTGAAGATCTTGAGAAGGCAATATATGAGCATCTGGAGAAACTGAAGACCGAACCAGTTCAAAAGGAAGAATTGGAAAAAGCTATAAATCAAGCTGAAGCATCCCTTTACAGATCCATGGGTTTCGCTGAGAATATTTTCCTTGCCATGAGGATTCTAAGAAATGTTCTTCTATTTAATGATATCGATGCTGATTTTAAGAGAGTTGAAACCATGAAGACCATCACTCCGGAGGATATAATGGAAGTAGCAAAGAAGTATTTCACACCAGAAAATAGAACTGTAGGAATATTACTAAGGAAAGAAAAGAGCAAATGAGATTAAAAAGGAGAGGAAAAATGTTAAAGAAGTATAAATTTTTATTTCTTATATTAATTTTAACTTTTCTTGCAATTCCTCTGTCTTCCCAGAAAGACCCCAAACAATTAAAATTTCAAGATCTCGAATTTAAACCTGTGAAACCTAATTTTACAGTTATTAAAAAGGGTGTCAATCTTTATTACAGAGTGGATAGAGAAAATCCTGTAATAAATGTAATGCTTATTTTTAAAGCCGGGAGCCTTCATGATCCTGAAGGAAAAGAGGGGCTCTCCTCCATCACCTTCAGACTGATGAAGAGTGGCGGAAGTAAAAACTACGCACCTGAAAAACTCGAGGAAAAACTTGATTTTCTTGGCTCCACCATCACTATGGGACCAGGTCCTGAATTTTCCACTATACGGGTTTGGACTCTTAAAAAGAACTTTGATGAGACCTGGAAAATTGTAAAAGATATAATCTCAAATCCCATTTTCGATAAAGAGAGATTTGATATGGAGAAAAAAAGAGAGCTGGAGGCAATAAGAAGAAGATGGGATAATCCTATAGCAACAGGAAGGATACTTTTCTCAGAGCTTGTCTATGGAAAGAATTTCCCTGATGTAAAGAGGACGACCTCTGAAAGTATCTCTCAGCTCACCCTGGAAGAGGTTAGAAAATTTTATAATGAAAATATTAAGGATCTGGAGCTCACAATAGCTCTTGCAGGAGATTTTGATCTGAAAAAGGTTTTATCCACTTTAAAAGAGAGCTTCAAAGGTTGGAAAGGAATCCCACCAAAAAAATTAGAGCTTCCCGGGGCTAAGTTAGCTTCAAAACCAGGGGTATACCTGATAAACAAAGAGGATATGACCCAGGCTGTGGTGTGTATGGGGAATCTTGGAATAAATAGACTCGACCCTGATAATGTGGAGATCAATGTATTGAATTTCATTTATGGAACAGGAGGTTTCAACTCAAGAGTAATGAGAGAGGTAAGGTCTCACAAAGGATTAGCTTACTCTGCATACGGAATAGTGGGAGCAGGAAGAGATTTGGGCATGTTTTTCAATTTCTGCATGACAAAGAGTCAATCCGTGGGAGAAGCCATCACCACCATGAAAGAAATTATGATGGATATAACAAAAAATCCTGTGAGCTCTGAAGAGCTTGAAACAGCTAAAAAATATGAGCAGAACTCCTTCGTGCATAGGTTCGATTCTGCTATCTCTGTTTTGAATGAATTTTTGTCAGCAAAACTTTTGGGGTTTCCTGATGATTATCTTGAAACTTACATTCCGAGAATAAGAAAAGTCAATGAAAAAAAGGTTCTGGAGATGGCAAAAAGAACAATTCATCCTGAGGAACTTGTGGTTCTCGTGGTGGGGAAAAAATCAGAAATAGAGGAGCAACTCAAAGCTTTAAATATGGGAGAGGTTAAGGAATTACTATTGCCTAAAGAGTAATTTTGAGGCAATCTAAACAACCACACATCGCAATAAATAAAATTTGAATGGAGAAGTAGTGTAAAGTTATTTTTCATGTAGTTTAAAAATTCACGCTCTGGAGTTCTGTGCGCTCTTATATACCATAAATAAGAAGGTTTTCTTCCTCTTATTATTTCTCTCAATTTTTTAATATCTTCTTTCTTTCCCAGGAGGATATCCACATTTTTTTCAAACCCCCTTTTTTTAAAATAATAATTAAAATGCTCAGGACTCCACGAATAACCTATTATTATTGAATTTTCAAAAAGATTAAAATTATCAACGATTAGATAAACCGCCTCTCTGTATTGCTCCTTATGAGGTTTTGAGAAGTATCCGATACGGAAGAGAAGATGAAAAATGGAAGACAGGGAAAAAGCAGAAATTATTAAAACTTTCAGAACGGATTTCACTCTAAGTTCTGTTATGGAACGAGCAAGAAGAAGATAGGCTGGGGGAAGAGAGATTATGAGGTTTCTCACTGTAATTACAGGGGTAGAAATCAGGGATTTAGCGAAAGCTAAAATAAAAGGAACAAAGAGCCAAAGAATAAGAATAAAAGTATTTGTTGAAATTTTCAGTTTGAATCTTTTATTTTCTAAATAATCTCTTACAAATTTCTGAGAAGGGGAGATAAAAACTAAGAGAAAGGCAGTGATGGTAAGAATTTTTGAGCGGTTAAAAAAATGAAAAAGAAAATAAACAGTGGATAGAGCCCGTTCTTTCGTTAGCCAGAACTCTTCCTTTCCTAAAAGTCGAAGCATTATTGATATCCAGGGCGTGTAAGAAATCAATAAGAGAGAGAATGAAACAAAGAGAGCTGAAAAACTCTTTTTTACTATGGAAATTATAAATAAGCCTGAACCAAGGAGAACAACAAAAAGAAGACCAAAATAATGGAGATAACTTGTAATAGAGGCAACTAAAACAAAAAGGAGAATTTTAACCCAAAAAATCTTTTCCTTCTTTATTTCCTCAAAAATAATTATCCACAAATAGAAAGAGAGCATGGAAAAGAGAAGAAGGAGGGAGTAAACCCTTGCTTCCTGACTGTAATATATAGGAAACCACAAAATAGCCATTAAGGTGCTTGCTATCAATCCCTCATAATCAGAGTAAATCCTTCTGCCTATAAGAAATATTAAGAGAATGGAAAAAACTCCTGATGCAGCGGAGGGAAACCTCAGCCAGAACTCGGTGTCACCGAAATATTTAATTACAAAAAAGAGCAAAATTTGATAACCAGGAGGATGAACATCCTCAGCTGTTTCTCTTATCACTTCTTTAAGGCTCTCTTTATTACTCATCTCCCAGCTGGCAAGCTCATCATTCCAAAGAGATTCCTTTTCAATTTTGTAAAACCTCAGAAACATCCCCAAGGCGATTAGCAAAATTAGAATTACAAGGTTAACCCGCTTATTCACCTTCAACCTCTTTTTATTTTCCTGGCAACACCCTCCATAAATACTCTTTAAAACTTCCTATCTTCTCTCTAAACTTTTTCTTTATTCTTCTCATCCTTTCTCTTTTAGCATCGGTATGAAGAGGAACACCGATAAATTTATCTGTAAACCATAAGGACTCAGCCTCCATACCTTTAATAAAAATACCTATTCTGTAAAAATCTTGTTCAATTTCATTTCTTGGAATCCTCACATAGAAATTTTCATTGTCATTCTCATAAAGGTTATCAAAAGTGAAACTCCTTTTATCAGACTTGAGCACTAAAAAAATTTTTGTAATTTTCTCATTGAGCCCTAAAATTTTAGCTTTGCCTTTTATCTCTATCGTCTCGCTATCTTCCTTCAGCTCTATTTTGTAGTCGATTTTCCTGTTTGAATGATAAGCGAATGAACAAGTATCCCTCAACGAATATTCCACAAGGAAAAAGGGTCTTTTAAAGAGCTTCCTCTCCCCACAATCAACGATTTTATACAAATTATCGTTGACTTTTGAAATCTTCCATCCGTTCTTTTTTATAACTTGAAGATACTTCGATTTCACAAAATAAACCGTTCTACCTGGAGGAATATTCTTTCGGAAGAAAGGAGAGTAAAATGAAAATTTCTCACAAAGATAAATTCTCAGCTCTTCAAGGGAGTTATTAAATTCGACATGAATATTTTTTTCTCTGAAAAGCTCCTCTCCTAAAAGGAAATAAAGAAGGAACTGAAATGTTCTATAATCAGTGGTTAAAATGAGAGAATTGCTCTCCGCATTTGTAAGAATCTGTTTTGCCTTTATATCTTCCTCTTTGTTTTCCAGCCTGCTTATATGTCCATAATTAATTATAAAAAATGAAACGAGTATCAAAGCTCCACAAAAAATCTTTATTAAGGTCTTTTTCTTAAAAAATCTTTCTCCTATGAAATCCCACCCTTCCCCAAGAAGAATCGATAGAACAAAGTAGGTGGGCAAATAATAAACATAAATATCTCCTATGTCGTAATTAAGGCCAAGAAATATATTAGCTGAGATTGCAAAGAGAAAGAATATTTTCATTTCTCTTTTAAATTTAAAAAACCCAACAAATAAAACCGGTATAAGAAAAATAAACTCTTTTAAAAGATAGTAAATAAATCGAGGCAGAGAAAAAAGAAATATCTCTTCTACGGAGAAACTGAAAAATTTTGACTTGAACCATCCACCTGTGACAAACCATAAAAAAGCTCTTAAATTTTCAATTGGCATTTCGATATAAGGGGAAGAATCCTTCCTCAGGAAAATATAAGAATATTGAAGAGCCCCTCCAATAATTATTATAGAAACCATCAAGATTTTCTTAATGTCCAAAAAAACTCTTTTATCAGTAATTAATGTGATATAAAAAATAGCAGGAAGCAGGGTTATCATGGAGAGATGATTTCCGAAAGACAGGGAATAAAAGAGACAGCCCAGAATTAGAAATTTCTCTTTTTTAGAAATATGCCATTTTAAAAAAAAATAAATAGTGGATGAGAAGAATAGCATGTGAAGAGAATAAACCTCAGCCACCACAGACTGAGACCAGAATGTAGGGGTGAAAGCAAAAGTAATAGTTGTTAGAAGTGAAGGAAAAGCCTTTATTCTGAGAAGAATTAGAGTCCTAAAAAGAAAAAGGCAAGCAAAAATCGAAAAAACTGCGGATAGGAGATTTGCTTTAAAAGCGAGATTACCAAAGGGAAAAAATTTCACAAAAAGATGATTCAAAACTATATATGTGGGATAACCAGGAGGATGAACGAGGCCAAGAATTTTGCCGATAAATTGGAACTTTGCAGTGTCTCCTGAAAAATCTCTTCCCTTGACCAGGGTGGTTAAATATACAATTCCTACGAGAAAAATAAGAAGGAGGGTAAGAAAAAAAATCTTTCTTTTCGCTAAAAACTCGATGAAATCAAGCATCAAATATCATTGTAAATCTCAAATTCCATGGGCGATGGCATTCGAGAAATCTCAAGCCACTCTTTTTCCTTGAATTCTATCCAGAATTGGAGGAAATCCTCTGAAAATACTCCACCCTTAACCAGGAATTTGTGATCCTTCTTAAGAGAATCTATAGCCTCGGGCAGGGAGGAAGGTAAAGATTCGTAGTCTTTTTTCCCCCCCGAAGGACCAAATCCTAATTCTATAGGGTCCATTTTATTCAAAATACCATCTATTCCAGCGAGTAACTGCGCGCTCATAGCTAAATAGATATTACATGTCCCATCAGGCGGTCTGAACTCAATTCTTTTATTGAGCATGGATGCATGCTTTGGAACCCTTATGGCAGCAGTTCTATTTGCCACATCAAAGAAAAGCTGGGTTGGAGCCTCAAAACCAGGAACCAATCTTTTATAGGAATTTGTGGAAGGATTGGTAAGAGCACAAAGAGCACGAGCATGATACAGGAGACCTCCCACATAATAAAGCGCCATCTCACTCAGCTCAAACAAACCTTCAGGTTCATAAAATAAGGATCTCCCGTCTTTGACAAGGTATTGATGGAAGTGCAGGCCACTTCCAGCTTCGTTAATTAGAGGCTTAGGAAGAAAAGATATGAATTTTCCATATTTTTTTGCCACATTTCTCACAAAATACTTCACCATCATTCCCCAGTCACCGGATTTCAAAATACCTTGATGACCCACCTCTATCTCAGCCTGACCTGCAGAGCCAACTTCATGATGATGATATTTTATTGCCACACCAATGGAAGAAAGCCATCTTGTCATCTCATCCCTAATCCAGTAATACCTATCAAAAGGCGGAATAGAATGATAACCGCCTTTAAGCTTTATGGACCAGCTAATTTCTGGATTCCCTTCTCCTCGCGCTTCAAGAGAACCAATCTTAATAAATGAATTCATGGAAGAGCTCGAAAACTCAAGGGAATCGAAAATGTAAAACTCATATTCAGGACCCCATACGCTTCTTTCAGCGATTCCAGTTTCTATTAGATACTCCTCAGCCCTTATAGCAATAGAGCGTGGATCTTTCTGATAAGGGATCTTGCTTTCAGAATCAGCTATGTAACAGATAAAACTCAAGGTCTTCTCTTGCCAGAAAGGGTCAATAAAAGCTGTCTCTGGATCAGGGATTAAGCTCATGTCTCCTTCTTCCACTCCTCTAAAACCCGGAAAATTGGAACTATCAAATCCAATACCCTTCTCAAAAAGCTCTTCTGTGATTAGCTCGTATGGAATAGTGACATGATGCCATCTTCCAGGCAAGTCGCAAAATTTCAGATCCACTGCCTTCACTTTTTCTTTCTCAATTATATTTAATATTTTATTTATCAATTATTCCTCCATTTTAAGCTGTAACACTGAACTTCTATTATACCAGAAGAACACGATATAATGCCAAAATTCCCGGTAATATGTAAATAAAAAATCCCATCCATGAAAGGAGTCCTTTTATTCTAAGGTCTCCTCAATTCTCTTTTTATCGAAGTTAATTTTCCTGAGCTCCATCTCTCCATATCCCCCTCTTCCCTTTTTCCCCCACATTTCCATTCTCATCCTCTCCCTCAAAATAGTTCTGTTATTTTTATCCCATTCCACTTCCCTTATATATTTCGTTATTCTGTATCCAGACCATATCTCCACATTTGGTGTAGCCTCTCCTCTTATATAAATAATTCCGTTATTTTCATTTGCTTTGTAAGGAACATCAAACTTTTTATTCTGCTTGAAAACAACAAAATCCCTGATGACCTGTTCAAGTATTCTTCCGATCAAATTGAATTCATAAGTGAGATCAATCCCTCTATCTACCCAGCCTTCCCCATCCTCATTTGAAGAAGGGAGAAAAGGTCTTGCGAATAGTCGCAATGCCTGGATAAGCGCATCATAGTTCGCAAGAGGAATTTCCTCACGAGCTGGCCAGAGATAATAGGGTTTAAGCTCACATTTGAGAGAGGATGTATCCAAAATTCCATTTCTATTAATTGAAAAAAAGAAACTCTCTTTTCCAAATTCTTTGAATCCAAAAGGCAAAACCTTCCTCTTCTCCAACTTTATGTGTTTGCTGAATTCTGGATACTCTTCCACCCATTCCTTCATAATAGCTTCCCCCAATGATAGGGACTCCTTTATAGAGGGAGAGGCTATTCTTACGTGTATTTCATGTCCCATAAAGTCAATTGTTCTCAAAAGATAGCCAGGAAAACCTATGTCATAAAAGTAGAAATTTACTTTTTCCCCTTCATTTTCTGTCTCCAGAATGACTGAGGCAAAGTTTTCATAATAAACTCTGAAAGGTATTATGAATAAAATTTTTCCAGAAGCTTTACCTTTCATGAAATACCAGAGGATATATTTTTCTTGAGAATAAAGAGAGAAAGAAAAGAAAAGAAGAAGACAAACAAGAATCTTAAATTTTACCGCACCACAACTTGATAATTTCATTGAGCTCCTCTTCATCGAATTGCGGCTCTCCGTATAAACCCTTTTCAAATCTCTGTTTCATTGCTTCATATAATATCACACCTGCGGATACAGATACATTGAGACTTTTTACCATCCCCATCATGGGAATCCACAATTTCATGTCAGAGAGGGCAAGTGCTTTCTCAGAAACGCCTTCCTTTTCATTTCCAAAAACCACAGCTATTCTCTGGGAAAAGTCTATGTCCCATGGTTTGAGCGAGTCCTTATCTAAACATGTGCAGACAATTTTAAATCCCTCTGATTTGAGATTTTTAAGGCATTCTTCCGTAGAGTTGTAATACCTTATCCTGAGCCATCTCTCAGCACCTGTAGTAACTGAAGGAGAAATTAAAAACGAACTCCGCTCAGGCAGAATAACATCCACATCTAGAACCCCAACCGCATCGCATGTCCTCAGAATGGCGCTTGCATTGTGTTGGTTTTCAATACATTCAAGAACAACCCTGAGATTCTTTTGTCTTTTCCCAAGAATGCTATCAATTTTTTTTAATCTTTCCTCTGTAACCATAAGATTTAATAACTTAGAAAATTTCTAAACCAATTTCTTTGGAAAGTCTCCAGAAAAGATTTAACGGGAGTCCCATCACTGAAAAGAAATCTCCCTCTATCCTTTCCACGAAAAATGCTCCCATTGCTTGTATTCCATATGCCCCTGCCTTGTCCATTGGCTCTCCTGAATCTATGTAATTCCATATTTCCCCGGGAGTGAGGGGAGAAAACCAAACTCTTGTTTTTGTATATCCTGATGCCTCCTTGCCATCTTTCTTGTTAAGAATGTATAGCCCTGTGTAGACAAAATGATCCCTTCCCTGAAGTCTTGAGAGCATATCAAATGCTTCCTCCCTTGTGCCTGGTTTCTGAAGAATGCTGGAATCCACAACCACTATTGTATCAGCACCAAGAATCACTCCCTCTTCAATATCTTTCGAAACCTGAAGCACTTTTTCCCTGGATAATCTCAACACATATTCCTCTGGAATTTCTCCTTCTCTAATGCTCTCATCTATTTCTGCTCTTTTCTGGGTAAACTCAATAGAAAGATTGCTCAAAATCAATGCCCTTCTCGGAGAGCCTGAAGCCAAAATTAATCTCTTCATTCTTTAATTCTTTCCAATTCTTTCTTTATTTTTTGAAATTCTTTAGGAATTCCTTCTTTCCCAAGAAAATCCTTCAATTCAGATATACTCTTTATTCCATAATCATAGTAAAGTTTTTTTATGGTTTTTATAGTTAAATTTTTTAATTTTCGAAATTCAAGAACAGAAAAAGGAAACTCAGAAAGCAATCTCCTGTGTAAATTACAATCGCCTGTTTCAATGATATCGATTATTTTCTTTTCTATAGCCTCGCCCACCCCCTCTATTTCTCTTAGTCTACCCTCCCTGTAATAATCCTCTACGCTTGTTTTCAAATTCATTATAACTTCTCTTACTTTCTCATAAGATCTGATTTTATAGACATTTTCTGACTTGAGTTTTAGAAAATAAGCAATTTCATCGAATATTTTTGAGATATAAGAATTATCCATCATGGCTAAGCACTTACTTTATTCCATTTAAAAGCCTATGAGCCTCCTCATTTTGAGGATCCATGCTCACTGCTTTCTCAAGCATTATTCTCGCTCTTATCTTCATCCCTTCGGAAAGATAAAGTTTTCCCAGTTCAAAATATGCATCAGGATTCCAGCTCTCTATTTCAATGGATTTTAAAAATGAAATTTCAGCATCTTTCTTCAGATGAGGAAATTTTGCTTGAGCTTTACCGAGAAGGAGATGATATCTAAAATTGCTCTTGTCTATTCTGAGCGCTTCGTTCAAAGTATATATAGCTTCCCAAAACATGCCTGAATCAAAAAGAGTTTTGGCTTTCAAATACTTCTTTTCAGCATCTGATGGAGATGGTTGTGTCAAAGTTTTAATCATGACATCGTGAGCTTTTGAAGGAAAACTTTCAAGAGCTTGATAAGCCTCGCTTATTTTAATAAAAACCTCCTCACTCTTTTTTGTTAAATCTGGATCGGAAAGACTTCTGAATCTGTCAGGGTGATACTTTTTTACAAGCTGATAATATCTTTCCCTCAACTCCTCTTTGTCAAAGGATTTATCCAGTTTGAGCAGCTGTTGGGGGGTAAGAGCATTTAAGGAAGCATAGATTTCTTCTATCTCTTCCACCAACTTCTCTATTTCTTCTCTTTCAAGGCTTTCTCTTAAATCTCCTTGACGAAAATCAATGTTACAAACACAGTAAAGAATGAAAAGGGTTTTCAGGACAAATTTTCTATCCTTTCCTGTTTTTAAAGAGATCTCCCCCACACTCGCTTCCCCGTTGATTTCCCTGAAAATCATCTCCTCATCAGGCTCTAATTGAATTTGTAAATTTTCATTGATAATGTAAGGATAATCTTTATCTTCCATAAATTTCTGGGCTGAGGGACTGAAAAAGCTTCTTATCCCTTTAGCTACCAAGGGAGGAAGAACAATTTGAAAATACTCTTTTGGAAGAGAAGGGGTCTTTTCCTGAAATTTAATTTCCGCTCCCTCCATTTGAAAAGTCATTAGGAAAATCCTTTGAAGCTGTTGGAGTAGAGCAAGGTTAAGGTTCTTTCTTGTGATTATACCTTCTGAAACAAGATAGTCCCCGAACCTCATTTTCTTTTCGGAAATTTTACGCAAAGAGCTAAGATGTTCAGGGTCTATTAGCTTTAATTTCAAAAGCACCTGGCCTATTTTTTCATCTGGTAGAGTGGACCATCCCGCACTAAGAAAACCTCTCAAAAAGAGAAGGGTTCTCTTAATCTTGCCATCATAAACTAAGAGTTCACCAGATTTATTATTTTTGAAAATATCCATATAAACTAATGCAATATGAGGCATTCTTTATTATTTTATATAACTTATCTAAGGATTTTTCAACTATTATTAAAATAAAAAAATCTAATCCCTATACTCTTTTCTTTTCTTTTTTCTCTTTCTTTTCCTTCTTTTTGAACTCGCTCCCCACAAGCTCCACAATTGCCATTTGAGCGCCATCACCCTTTCTTTGCTGAAGCTTTACCACTCTTGTATAACCTCCATTTCTATCTGCAAACCTTGGACCTATCTCCTCAAAAAGCTTTTTCAATGCCTCTTTTTTCCATACATATTTCAAGGCAAGCCTTCTTGAATGAAGACTTCCATCCTTAGCAAGAGTAATTGCTCTCTCTGCAAAACTTCTTAGTTCTTTTGCCTTAGCAAGGGTGGTGATTATTCGCTCTTTTTCAAAAAGGGATGTGGCAAGATTCCTCAATAGCGCAAGTCTATGTTCTGAGGTTCTACCAAGCTTTCTTTGATCAACTCTATGTCTCATCTTTATCTTCTCCTTCTTCTTTTTCCTCCTCTATTTTCTTATGAATAATCTCTTTCAGCCTTGGATGGAGGGCCAATCCAAAAGATAGCCCATTCTTTTCAAGAAAACCTTTAACTTCACCAAGAGCTTTTTGTCCCATAACTTTATTCTTCACAAGATCATCGTAATTCCTCTCCACGAGTTCATAAACCCATTTAAAACCAGCGCTCTTCATTGCATTAATTGTTCTCTGTTGAAGATCATCCAGTTCCTCCACGCTCTTAGCAAGAATTTCCAGTTGTTCAAGATAAGGAATTTCCTCCACCTTGGCTTCTTCTTTTATCTCTAATCTATCAGGAACATTAAGGAAAATAGCGAGATGCTCCCTAACTATTTTTGAAGCCTTTGAAAGAGCCTCTTGAGGTTTAATTGTGCCATTGGTCCATATCTCGAGAACCAGTTTTTCATAATCTCCCCTTCCACCAAGTCTCATGGGTTCAACATTAAAATTTACCTTTGTTATCGGAGAATGAACAGAATCAATGGGAATAAATCCTATGGGTAAATCAGGGTCAAAATTTCTGTCAGCTGTTACATAGCCAATTCCTTTCTTGACCCTGAATTCCATATTAAGTTTCCCATTCTCTTCAATAGATACAATATATATTTCCTTATCCACCACTTCGAGCTCCGAGGGCAAAGAAAGATCCCCTGACTTGAACTCACCAGGCCCCTGAAGGGAAACTTTGAAATTCTTTGGTTCTTCAGAATGAAGTATTAAAGGAACTTTTTTCAGATTTAAAATTATATCCATCACATCTTCGTAAACACCAGGAATCGACGAGAATTCATGGTACACTCCCTCAAACCTTATAGCTGTAATAGCTGCTCCAGGAATAGAGGATAATAAGGTTCTTCTCAGAACATTTCCTATGGAAGTTCCGAACCCCCTTTCTAAGGGATATGCGAAAAAGATACCATATTTATCCGTGTATTTATCATAATCACTCTCGAGTCTTATCGGTCTCTGAAAATTAATTTCAAACATTAAAACCTCCTTATCTCGAATAGAACTCAACTATCAAATGCTCTTCCACTGGTATGCCCACATCCTCCCTTTTTGGAAGCTGAAGAACTTTCCCTTTAAAATTTTCAAAATCTACAGTGAGCCATCCGGGAACTGATATGGAATCCTTAAGGGAAATTATTCTATTTCTGATGGTGTCATTGGAAGCGCTTTTAGGTGTAAGGCTAATTTCGTCGCCCAAATCCACTGTGTAGGAAGGGATATCCGTTCGCTTTTGATTAACCATAACATGACCATGGACAATGAGCTGACGGGCTTCTTTTCTTGAGGAAGCGAATCCCATTTTGCAAATCACATTATCCAGCCTTCTTTCCAGCAACATTAAAAAATTAACTCCTGTGACACCCTTCATCCTTTCCGCTCTTTCAAAGTATAATCTGAACTGCTTTTCAGAAAGACCATAGTATCTTTTAACCTTCTGCTTTTCCCTGAATTGTAAACCATATCCCACTGGCTTCTGTGCTGAGGATTTTGCATGTTGTCCAGGTGTGTATGGTCTTTTCTGAACAGGACATTTAGGGGTTAAACATTTGTTCCCCTTTAAAAAAAGCTTTATTCCCTCTCTTCTACATAACTTACAACTCGATGCTGTTCTTCTACCCAATTTGAGACCTCCTTATCATACCCTTCTCCTTCTGGGTGGTCTACATCCATTGTGGGGGATGGGAGTAACATCCCTAATGGATTTTATTATAAGCCCTGTTCCCTGCAGAGCTCTTATAGCAGCCTCTCTGCCAGCCCCAGGGCCCTTTATCCTTACTTCCACATATTTTACCCCCAACTCCTTAGCATCATTTCCAGCTTTCTGTGCAGCAAGCTGAGCAGCAAAGGGTGTCCCTTTCCTTGCGCCTTTGAATCCGACTGTTCCACCAGAAGCAGAACAAAGGGTGTTTCCGTTCTGATCTGTTATGGTGATTATTGTGTTGTTAAAAGTAGCTAAAATGTTAGCAATTCCATAGATTTCGGCTCTTTCCTTTTTTATTCTTTTCCTTTCTTTCTTCTCAGCCATTTATGTTAACTCCTTTATGAGGTTTTCTTTTTCTTTATTAGAGCTCCTCTCGGACCCTTTCTTGTTCTTGCATTAGACCTTGTCCTCTGACCTCTAACAGGGAGCCTTCTCTTATGTCTTAAACCTCTGTAACAACCGATTTCCTCAAGCCTTTTTATATTGGAAGCTGTTTCCTTTCTAAGGTCTCCTTCGACTCTCTCTTCTTTCTCAATTATGCTTCTTATCCTTGCAATCTCCTCTTCTTTCAGATCCTTAACCTTTTTATCTTTGTCCACCTTTGCTTTTTCAAGAATCTGATTGGCTTTGGATCGCCCAATACCAAATATGTAAGTCAATCCTATCTCTATTCTTTTGTTTGGAGGAAGATTGACTCCAGCAATTCTTGCCACTCTTCACCTCCTCAACCCTGTCTTTGTTTGTGCTTTGGGTTCTCGCATATAACCCTCACCGTTCCTTTTCTTTTAACAATTTTGCATTTGGAACATATTTTCTTTACAGATGCTCTCACTTTCATTTTCTACCTCACTTATATCTGTAAACTATTCTTCCCCTTGTAAGGTCATAAGGGGAGAGCTCCACCACCACCTTATCACCGGGAAGTATTCTCACAAAATGTTTTCTCATTTTCCCAGAAACATGAGCTAAAACCTTGTGTTTGTTTTCCAGTTCAATTAAAAACATAGCATTGGGTCTTGCTTCTATCACTGTTCCTACCACTTCAATGGGTTCTTCCTTAGGCATAGTTATCCTCCAATGTGGTTAGAATAATAGCCCCATCAGCTGAAACCGCTACAGTGTGCTCGAAATGAGCAGAAAGACTTCTATCCTTTGTTACAGCGGTCCAAGTGTCAGGAAGGATTTCCACCTCGAAAGAACCCAAAGACACCATTGGCTCTATGGCTATGGTTATCCCTTCTCCAAGTTCGGCACCTTTACCAGGGACTCCAAAATTGGGAACCTGAGGCTCTTCATGGAGGTTCCTACCAATACCATGCCCTACAAAATCTCTGATCACTGAAAAACCATTCTCTTCCACATATGTCTGGATAGTGGAAGAAATATCCCCTACTTTTACTCCCCTCTTTATTACCTGAATCGCTTTGTCAAGAGCAATCTTTGTAACATTTATCAGTTTCTTGGCAGTCTCAGATATTTCACCTACATGGTATGTATAGGCAGCATCGCCGTAAAAACCATCCACCCTTACCCCTATATCAATGCTCACTATATCTCCCTCTTTAAGCATTCTTTTCGAAGGAATGCCGTGGACGATCTCTTCGTTCACTGAAGCGCATATTGTCGCAGGGAATCCTTGAGGAAATACTGAATGGGGTCTGTAGCCTTTAAAGGCTGGAACACCACCCATCTTCCTCACAATTTTCTCTGCGACTTCATCCAGTTTTAAAGTGGTTACACCTGGCTTTATATATTTTTCAAGTTCTGCAAGAACCACCGCCACAATTTCACCAGCTTTTCTCATCTTTTTTAACTCTTCTTTCGTCTTTATTTCCATCATATTTTTTTATCTATTATATTACAAATCTGTTCGAATATCACTTTTGTGTCTAAAGAGGCATCTATATTGTGGAGGTTACCTTTTTTAGCATAGTATTCAATGATAACATTTCCTTCACTTTCCCACACTTTGTATCTTCTCTCTATCGACTCCTCATTGTCATCACTTCTTCTTATTAAAGAAGAAAAACATAAATCGCAGGTGTTAGGAATTCTGGGAGGAAAGGAAATGCTGTTATAAACAGCCTTGCATTTAGGACACACCAGTCTTGAAGCGAGTCTTTTAACGAGCTCTTCTTTACTTATATTAAAAGAAAAAACTATTTCTTTCTTTGTAGGTATATTTTCAAGCGCCTGAGCCTGGGGAAGAGTTCTGGGAAAACCATCCAATATGTATCCCTCTTTACAATCATCTTTTCCCACTCTCTCTTTTATAATTCCAATTATGGTCTCATCATCCACAAGCTCTCCTTTTTTCATCTTTTCTTCAGCTCTTTTTCCCAGCTCTGTTCCTTCTCTAACTGCCTCTCTCAGGATATCGCCTGTAGAGATCCTTGGTATGGAGAATTCCTTTGATATAAGGTCAGCCTGTGTTCCTTTTCCTGACCCAGGAGGTCCAAGAATAATCACTCTCATCCTCTTCTTCCTCTCACCCTTGTTTTACCAAGGAATCCTTCGTAATGTCTCATAATTAGCTGAGCCTCTACCTGCTGAAGTGTATCCATAGCAACACCTACCACAATAAGAATGGAAGTGCCACCAAAATAGAAGGGAACACCTAGACCCTCTGTAAACCACCTGGGCAGATAAGCCTCCAATGTATCGCCTATCCACGGAAGAGCCCCCACTTTAAATCCTGTCATTAAAAATTCAGGAAGAATAGCAATGGCAGACAGATAAATGGCTCCTACAAGGGTAATCCTCGAAAGTATCCCATCTATATAATCTGCAGTGAGTTTCCCAGGTCTTATTCCAGGGATAAATCCTCCATACTTCTGAATATTCTCAGCCACATCGGATGGATTGAATATAATTGAAACATAAAAATAGGTGAAAAATATTATGGCAGCAATGTAAAGAATTGTATACAAAGGCATTCCAAACCCTAACTGCCTTGCAAGTTCCTGAAAAATAGGATGTTTAATCAGACTGGCAATAGCAGCAGGAAAAGTAATTACTGAAGAAGCGAAGATAATAGGTATAACTCCACCAGTATTGACTCGCAAAGGAAGATGGGTGCTCTGCCCTCCATAAACCTTCCTTCCCACAACTCTTCTAGCATACTGGATAGGAATTCTTCTCTGAGCCCTCTCCACATAGACAATTACTGCGATTACAGAAAGCATTAAAAGAGTTAGAAGTATAATTTTAATTGGACCCATAGTGCCAGTTCTGATCCCATCTATTATCGCCTCAAGTCCACCAGGAAGTCGAACCACTATTCCTGCGAATATAATCAAAGAAATACCATTCCCTATACCTCTTTCTGAAATTTGTTCCCCAAGCCACATTATGAATATTGTTCCCGTGGTAAGGGTTAGAATCGTCATTAGAATAAAGCCCATGCCTGGGTTGCTAACGATCCTAATCCCAGAGGGTGATACTGCTGTTTGCAGAGAGACCGCGATGCCGAAAGCCTGAATAATACTTATAAAAACAGTTCCATACCTTGTATATTGAGTAATTTTCTTCCTCCCCATCTCCCCTTCTTTCGAAAGTCTCTCAAGATATGGCCATATAACGGTTAAAAGCTGAAGTATGATGGAAGCACTGATGTAGGGCATTATTCCGAGAGCAAAGATGGTCATTCTCGAAAGAGTCCTTCCAGAGAAAAGATCCACAAAACCAAGAAATGTCCCTTTCATATTTTCAAAAACTTCCATAAGGGCTTCTGAATTTATGCCAGGGGTCGGAATCTGAGCTCCAATTCTGTAAACTGCAAGAAGAGCCAGTGTGAAAAGCACTCTCTTCCTTAACTCAGGTATTACAAATATATTCCTTATGCTATCTACAAGTTTCATTGCAGAATTACCACCTTTCCTCCGGCTTTCTCAATCTTCTCTTTTGCACTTTTACTGAATCCATGAGCTTGAATCACTACTGCTTTATTTATCTCTCCTTCTCCCAGCACTTTAATCAATTTTTCTCTGTCTTTTATCAAACCTTCATCAGCAAGTATATCAGGGTTTATCTCTTTATATTTTAATTTTGCTATATCTTTTAGATTTACTATCTGCCATTCTTTCCGGAATATATTAGTAAAACCTCTTTTGGGAATCCTTCTGTGAAAGGGCATCTGCCCGCCTTCAAAGCCTCTTTTCTGTGCAAACCCTGTTATGGATTTTTGTCCTTTCATTCCTCTTGTGGCAGTCTTACCATGGCCTGAACCAGGCCCTCTTCCCACTCTCTTTCTTTTCTTAACAGAGCCTTTGGAAGGATGCAAACTATGAAGGTTCATTCTAAATTCCCTCCGTTTCAACTAAATGTTTTACTTTCTCTATCATACCTCTTATTTCAGGAGTATCAGGTCTTATCACTTCATGACGAAGCCTTCTTAGCCCAAGACCTTTAACAATTTCCCTCTGTTTTTTTGGATATCCTATCACACTTCTCACAAGTTTTATCTTCAACTTTTTAACCTTGCTCTTTCTCACCATCTGAAACTCCTTCCTGAATCTTTCCTCTAAGGATGTTGGTTGTTTTTGGGTCTCTCAGAGATTTTAGGGCTTCCATGGTAGCTCGAGCTGATGAGAAGGGATTCTTGCTTCCTACACATTTGGTAAGAATATCTTTTATTCCAGCAAGTTCGATTATGGCTCTCACAGCTCCACCTGCAATAACTCCTGTTCCCTTAGAAGCTGGTCTAAGAACAACAAGGCCAGCACCATATTCTCCTCTCACGAAATGGGGTATGGTTCCATCTACTATAGGAACTTTTAACATGTTCTTCTTTGCATCTTCGTAAGCTTTTTTTATGGCAATCGGAACCTCTCTTGCTTTGCCTTTTCCAATCCCCACCCTACCCGCTTCATCTCCTACAGCGACAAGAACAGAAAAATTAAGATTTTTTCCACCTTTTACCACCTTTGTAACTCTTCTTATGGAAATTACTCTTTCTTTAACCTCTCTCTTTTCAATCTCAATATCTTCCATTCATCCTCCTCAAAAGATTATACCTTTTTCTCTTATCCCTTCGACAATTGCTTTCACTCTACCGTGAAAGGGATAACCGCTTCTGTCAAAAACTATTTTCTCTATTTTTTTCTCTTTTAATCTTTCGCCTATAAGATTACCAAGAAGTTTCCCTGCTTCTATGTTTTTTATATTGTAGGATTTCTTGCCAATCTTTTTCTTGATCTCTTCCGCCGATGTGGAGGCTGAAGCAACTGTTCTGCCATTGATATCATCTATAGCCTGGACATACAAATATCTCAAACTTTTGTAAATACACACCCTTGGTTTATCAGGGGTTCCGAACAATTTTTTCCTAATCCTTTTTTTCCTTTTGTAACGTAATTCATTTCTTGATAGAGACTTCTCCATTATTTTACTCCTGTCCTTCTTTCCTTCTTTTTGAGTTTTTCTCCCACATATCTTATCCCCTTTAGCTTGTAAGCATCAGGGGGTCTAAAGGATTTTATTTTTGCTGCAACAAGTCCAACTTTTTCTTTGTCTATCCCTGAAACAGTGATCTGAAATTTCCTCTCAGGAGTTATACCAGCAGTGATCTCAATTCCTTCAGGAGGTATAAATTCAATGGGATGGGAATAACCAAGAGAAAGAATCAATTTTCTTCCTTCTACCAGAGCCTTATAACCCACTCCTTCAATTTCAAGCTTTTTTACAAATCCCTCAGTAACCCCTATAACTGCATTCTGTGTAAGAGCTCTTGTGGTCCCGTGAAGAGCTTTTAATGTCTTTGAATCATTCCATCTTTCGAAAAATAGCTTACCATCTTCCAACTTCGCTTCTATGCCCTGAGGAAGGGGAACAACAAGAGCACCTTTTGGTCCCTCAACTCTTATTTCTCTTTCCCTTATATTAACCTTCACTTTAGGGGGTAATAAAACTGGTTTTTTGCCTATTCTCGACATTTTCTCTCACCTACCAAACATAACAAAGGACTTCTCCACCGATTCCCAATTCCCTGCATTTTTGATCTTTAAAAATTCCTTTTGAGGTGGAAATTATAGCTATTCCTAAACCATTCATTACATAAGGAATATCATCTTTAGTGCAATAAATCCTGCATCCGGGCTTGGAAATTCTTTCAAGACCTCTTATTACGCTCTGCTTGTCAGGAGTCCATTTGAGATAAATCTTCAGTACTCCCTGTTTACGGTCATCTTCAAACTTAAAATTCTCAATAAATCCTTCCTCTTTGAGTATCTTTGCAATCTCAAGTTTCAACAGGGAAGATGGGATTACAACTTCTTTCTTTTTTACGGTTATAGCATTCCTAATCCGTGTAAGCATATCTGCTATAGAATCAGTCATTGTCATTCTTTCCTCCTACCATGTAGCCTTTACCACACCAGGAATAGCTCCCTTAAGCGCTAGCTCTCTAAAACAGAGCCTGCAAAGCTCAAATCTCCTCAAATAACCCCTGGCTCTTCCGCAAATTCTGCATCTGTTTCTTTGGCGATTTTTAAATTTTGGCTTCTTTTTTACCTTTGCCATCCATGCTAAAGTTGCCATATTCCTACTCTCCTTATCTAAAAGGCATTCCCAGATGTCTTAGGAGTGTCAGAGCTTCTTCATTGCTTTTTGCTGTAGTTACAAATGTAACATTCATACCCCTTGTTTTCTCAACTTTTGATGGATCTATCTCAGGGAAAACAATCTGATCTCTCATCCCTATGGTGTAATTTCCTAACCCATCAAAAGATCTGGGAGATACTCCTTTGAAGTCTCTCACTCTCGGAAGAACAACATTGACAAATTTATCCATAAATTCATACATTCTTTCCCTTCTTAACGTCACCATGCATGCAATAGGCTGACCCTTTTTCACTTTAAAAGCTGATATTGACTTTCTCGCTCTCCTTATAGCTGGCCATTGTCCCGTAATTAAACTCAACTCTTTCATAGCAGTATCAAGCAACTTTATGTTCTGAGTAGCCTCTCCCACTCCAACATTTATTACTATCTTCTTCAATTTGGGCACCTCGTGAATATTTTTGTAGTTGAACTCTTTCATTAGAGCAGGAACAATTTCTTTAAGATATTTCTCCCTAAGTCTGCTAATCATTTCATCACCTCTAATCGAAAATTGCTCCACATTTCTTGCATGTTCTCACTTTGGAGCCATTCTGTAAGATCTGAACGCCCACTCTAACACCTCTGTCACATTCTGGACAATAGAGCATAAGATTTGAGATATGAATTGGAGCTTCCTTTTCAACTATTCCTCCCTGGATGTTTCTTGAGGGATTCGGTCTAACAAACTCTTTCATCAATCTTAACTTTTCCACAATTGCCATATTTCTTTCCCTCAATACTTTTAGCACTTTCCCTTTTTTACCTTTCTCTTTTCCCGCCATCACTACCACAGTGTCGTTCTTCTTGATTTTTACCATCTTTTCCTCCTATAAAACCTCTGGAGAAAGAGAAATTATCTTCATGAACTTCTTCTCTCTAAGCTCCCTTGCCACAGGACCAAACACTCTTGTTCCTATTGGCTCTCCAGCTCTATCTATGAGCACAGCCGCATTGTCATCAAATCTGATATAGGAACCATCCTTCCTTCTGATTTCCTTCCTCGTCCTCACTATCACAGCTTTAACTACATCTCCTTTCTTAATCTTGCTGTTGGGCTCAGCCTCTTTTACAGATGCTGCGATTACATCTCCCACTGTAGCAATTCTACCAGCACCACCGCCTATCGGATGAATACACATGATCCTTTTTGCTCCAGAGTTATCAGCTACAGTAAGGATGGTTCTCATCTGAATCATACTATTCCTCTCCTTTCCTTTTCAGAATCAATAATTTCTATTACTCTCCATCTTTTTCTTCTGCTTAAAGGTCTGCTCTCAATTATCTTTACTTTGTCTCCCACTTTACAGGAATTATTTTCATCGTGAGCAAGGAACTTTTTTCTTCTTCTTATAACTTTCTTATAAAGGGGATGTCTTACCAGTCTTTCTACAAGAACATTCACTGTCTTGTCTCCGCTTTTCGATATCACAATACCGACTTTTGTGGTCTTCCTCTTTTCTTCCATTACCTCTTCTCCTCTCTTTCTCTCAATATTGTAAGAATCCTTGCTATATCTCTTTTTAGATGCCTTATTTTCAATGGGTTTTCAAGAGAAACAAACTTCTTCATTTTCAGAGTAAATAGCTGATTTCTCAGATCCGTTAGTTTATTTTTCAATTCATCATTGGAAAGTTCTCTTAGTTCCGAAGCTTTCATTACTCTTCCCTCGTCACAATTTTTGTCTTTATAGGAAGTTTATGGGATGCTATTCTAAGAGCTTCCATGGCAACTTCCTTAGGAAGTCCTTCCACCTCATATATTATTCTTCCAGGTCTTATTACATCCACCCATCCTTCCACATCTCCTTTTCCTTTTCCCATTCTGCTTTCCACTGGTTTCTTAGTAAAGGATTTCCAGGGAAAAACTCTTATCCAGAGCTTTCCTCCTTTCTTGATAAATCTCGATATCGCAATTCTTCCAGCTTCAATCTGTCTTGCAGTAAGCCAGCATGGCTCCAGAGCCTGTAAACCTATATCTCCAAAGGCAAGTTTATTTCCACGCCATGCCTTGCCTTTCATTCTTCCTCTTTGAATTTTTCTATATTTTACTTTTTTTGGCATTAACATTTTACTTTACCTCCTCTGACTTGTGCAAAATCGATTTCTGCTTGGGCAGTTCCCCTCTGTAAATCCATACCTTTATTCCAATCTGTCCATATGTGGTAAAAGCTTCCAAAAAAGCATAATCAATATCCGCTTTCAATGTTTGAAGTGGAAGTCTACCAAAAAGATACCATTCTGAACGAGCGATCTCTGCCCCACCTAATCTTCCTGAGCACATGATCTTCACACCCTTGGCTCCAGTCTTTAAAACCATATCCACAGCCCTTCTCATTGCTCTTCTATAGGCCACCCTTTTTTCAAGCTGAAGAGCAATATTTTCTGCAACAAGTTTCGCTTCAAGTTCTGGCTTCTGAACCTCCATTATATCTATGTAAATCTCTTTATCTTTTGCTATTTTTTGAACCAGCTCTTTTATTTTCTCCCTCTCCTTTCCTCCTCTTCCTATCAATGTCCCAGGTCTCACACAGTATATCAGAACCCTCAAAATGGATTCTATTCTTTCTATCACAATCTGGGAAATAGATGCATGGGAATATTTATCACTTATTAATTTTCTAATTTGGATGTCCTCATGAAGACTGTTAATATACTCTTTCCCTTTTCCAAACCACTTGGATAGCCAATCCTTGTTGTATCCCAATCTAAATCCAATGGGATGGGTTTTCTGTCCCAAGTTCTACCTCCTTTTTATTCTTTCATTAAGATATATGTAAATGTGACTTGTTCTTTTCAATATTCTATAAGCTCTGCCCTGGGGAGCAGGTCTTATCCTCTTGAGAGAGGGGCCTTGACCTACGAAGCATTTTGAAATATAAAGAGAATCCACATCAATGGAGGGGAATTTTTGCTGAGCGTTTGAAATAGCAGAATTGAGAATCTTAGCTATTATTCCAGCCGCTTTCTTTTTTGAAGAATAATGCAAAATCGTAAGAGCCTCTCCCACATCCTTCCCTCTTATTAAATCCACCACAAGCCTGCATTTTTGAGGAGATACTCTCACATATTTTGCCTCAGCTTTTGCAAGGTAAGATGTGTTCTCCACTTTGCCTCCTTATTCTTTAATTCTTGTGGTTTTCTCACTCTTAGATGTATGCCCCTTAAATGTCCTTGTAGGTGAAAATTCTCCAAGTTTGTGCCCTACCATATTCTCGACTATATATACTGGGATAAACTTTCGTCCATTATGAACTGCTATTGTCAAACCCACCATTTCAGGGATAATTGTTGATCTTCTTGACCATGTCTTTATAACCTCTCTCTTTGTAACAGTCTGAGCTTGTGCATTACGAACCTTTTCAAGAAGATGTGAATCAACAAAAACTCCTTTTTTGAGGGATCTACCCATTTATTTCTCCCTTCTTTTAACAATAAATTTTGAAGATCTTTTATTTTTTCTTGTTTTATAGCCTTTTGTATATTGACCCCATGGAGTAACTGGAATTCTTCCACCTTTTGTTCTTCCCTCTCCACCACCATGTGGATGATCTACAGGGTTCATAGCAGTGCCTCTTACATGGGGTCTCCTTCCCAGCCATCTCGTTCTTCCCGCTTTCCCTATAGAAATATTCTCATGTTCAAGATTCCCCACCTGACCAACTGTAGCCCTACAATCCAGATTAACAAGTCTTACCTCAGATGAGGGAAGTTTTATATGGGCATAATCTCCTTCTTTCGCAAGAATCTGAGCACCTGCTCCAGCTGCTCTTACCAGTTGTCCTCCCTTCCCTTTTTTTATCTCAATGTTGTGAACAATAGTTCCAACAGGTATATACCTTATGGGAAGGCAATTTCCAGGAAGAATGTCAGCCTCTTTATCTGCAGATATTATCTTGTCCCCTACATTTAAACCTACAGGACAAATTATGTATCTCCTCTCTCCATCCAGATATTTTATAAGGGCAATTCTTGCTGACCTGTTAGGATCATACTCAATGCTCTCTACAATTCCTTCTATTCCAATCTTGTCTCTTCTAAAATCAATTATCCTGTAAGCTCTCTTATGCCCTCCTCCTCGGAACCTTATGGAGATTCTTCCTTTGTTATTCCTTCCACCTGACTTCTTCAAAGGAAGAACAAGGGGTTTGTAAGGCTCGTCTCTTGTTATCTCATCAAAAGTATATCCTGTCCTTCCACGTAAAGCAGAAGTAACGGGTCTATAATTCTTTATTCCCATATTCTACCTCAACCTTCCACAAAATCTATCATTTTCTCGCCCTCTTTAAGCTTCACATAAGCTTTCTTCCACGCTCTTCTCCTTCCCTCAAACCTTCCCCATCTCTTGATTTTCCCTTGAAAGTTTGATGTCCTTACTCTTTCCACTTTAACTTTAAACAAATCCTCAACAGCTTTTTTTATTTCGATCTTGTTAGCAGATGGTTCTACTCTGAAAACAATTTCTCTCTTCTCTTTTAACTTGGTGGACTTCTCCGAGATTAGAGGACCAATAATTATATTTTGAGGATCTTTCATTTAAGTCTCTCCATCAATGTATTTAGGGCTCTTTCGGAAATTACAACCCATCTGTACTTAAGCAACTCGTAAGTATTTAAATATTTAGCATCGATAAAACCAGCTGAAGGAATATTCCTGAGGGAAAGAGCAAGGTTTTTGTTTTCAGAATGATCAACGAAAAGAGCATCGTCCACACCTAATTTCTGCATCAAAAGAACACCCTCTTTAGTTTTGGGAGAAGAAATTTCAAGATCGTTCACAATGACTATTAAGTTCTCTTTAAATTTAAAAGAAAGGACGCTTTTCAAAGAATTATTTTTAGCCTGTTTTGGTAATTTATAAGAGTAATCTCTTGGTTTCGGTCCAAAAATTGTTCCACCTTTTCTCCAAAGTGGGCTTCTTATACTGCCCACCCTTGCTCTTCCTGTTTTCTTCTGTCTCCATAACTTTCTACCACTCCCTGAGACTTCACCTCTTGTCTTTGTAGAATGTGTTCCCTGTCTCCGGGAAGAAAGGTAACTTTTGACCTCTTCCCAGATAAGATGCTCGTTTAGCTTATATGAGAAAATATTATCAGGAACTTCTACCTCTTTAACTATTTTCTTATCAGTATTTATAACAGTTACGATGCTCACTTCTTTCCGCTCCTTACTCTTACCGATTTCTTTATAAAACAATAACTTCCCTTATATCCGGGGACAGCACCTTTAACCATTAAAATGTTATTTTCTGCATCTATTTTAACAATCTTCAAATTCCTCACTGTTAACTTTTCTCCGCCCATTCTTCCAGGAAGTCTTTGTCCCTTCAAAACTCTCGAAGGAAAAGAAGAAGCACCTATAGAACCAGGTCTTCTATGGAACATGGAACCGTGAGAAGCTGCTCCTCCTCTAAACCCATGCCTCTTCACAACTCCCTGAAACCCTCTTCCTTTGCTGAACCCAGTGCAATCCACCTTTTTTTCATTTTCAAATATATCCACTTTAAAAGTGTCTCCCACATTTATCTTTTCCGCCTCTCCAAGAATGGCAAATTCCTTGAGAACTTTTGTGGGAGGAATATTCGCTTTTTTGAAATGACCCTCCATGGGTTTATTAACTTTCTTTACAGGTTTTTCTTCCACAAAACCAAGCTGAACAGCATTGTATCCATCTCTATCTACAGTCTTTTTTTGGACAACCACACAGGGTCCTGCTTTGATAATAGTTACAGGAACAACCTCTCCATTTTCATCCCAGATTTGAGTCATTCCAATTTTTTTGCCTATTATTCCTTCAATCATACCTTCTCTCCTACTCAGACATCACATCTACATGAACCCCGGCAGGAAGCTCGAGGGTTTTTAGCTCATCTATGGTAGCTTCATTGTAATCAATAATATAAATAAGTCTCTTATGAGTTCTTATTTCGAAATGTTCCCTGGATCTTTTGTCCACATGGGGGGATCTCAGAACACAGAATCTTTCCACTTTTGTAGGAAGAGGAATAGGCCCTGAAACCTTTGCCCCAGTCCTCTTCGCTTTTGTTACTATATCTAAAGCTGATTTATCCAAGATTCTGTAATCGTATGCCATCAATCTTATCTTGAGCCTCTGCATGGTCTCCTTTCCTTCCATATCAAATCACTCCAGAATATCAGTAACTGAGCCTGCTCCTATTGTCCTTCCTCCCTCCCTTATCGCAAACCTTAACCCCTTCTCCATGGCT
>FWPU01003338.1_pt1 | contig 40845 bp, 41 predicted proteins | sample 2228361 | NCBI WGS metagenome assembly FWPU01 (sample SAMEA103939777, study PRJEB20133) | metagenome | reverse complement strand
GGCGCGGGGCGGGGGAGGCGCCGGCGGGTCCCGCGCCCGCCGCCGCGCCCGCGGAGGCGCGGCGCGAGGCCCTCCGGGGGGTGAGGAAGGCGATCGCGGAGCGGATGGCCGAGTCCCACCGGCGGGTCCCCGCGGTCACCCACGTGGACGAGTGCGACGTGACGGAGCTGGAGGCGACCCGTCGCCTGGCCAACGAGCGCTGGCCGGAGGGCCCGCGGCTCACCTACCTGCCGTTCGTGGTGAAGGCGGCGGTGGCGGCGCTCCGGCGCCACCCGGAGCTGAACGCGAGCCTCGACGAGGAGGCCGGCGAGATCGTCTACCACGCCGTCCACCACATCGGGATCGCCGTGGACACCCCCCGCGGGCTGCTCGTGCCGGTCCTCCGCGACGCCGGGGCCCGGGACCTGCGGGAGCTGGCGGCCGAGATCGAGCGGTTGGCCGAGGCGGCCCGCGCCGGCACGATCGGGGCCGAGGAGCTCCGCGGAGCCACCTTCACGGTGACCAGCCCGGGCCCGTACGCCGGCATCATGGCCACGCCCATCGTGCCGCTGCCCCAGGTGGCGATCCTCGGCGTCCACCGGGCGGCGGAGCGCCCCGTGGTGCGCGAGGGCCGGGTGGTCGTGCGCCGGACGATGAACCTGTCGGTGACCTTCGACCACCGGGTGGTGGACGGGATGACGGCGGCCCGGTTCCTCTCGGAGGTCATCGCCTCCCTCGAGCACCCGGCCCTGCTCTTCCTCGAGCCCTGAGCCGGGGGCCTCCGCGCGCTCGGGCCGCGTTGCGCGGGCCGCGAGCCCTTCCCTAAGATGCTGCCGCGCCTCCCCGGGCGGGCGCGCGTCGAGGGAAAGGAGGCCCCATGCCGCGCGAGGACGTCACGAAGGTCGTCCTGTCCGAATCGGACATCCCGACCGCCTGGTACAACATCCTGCCCGACCTGCCGGGCGAGCCCATGCCGCCCCTGCACCCGGCCACGATGCAGCCGGTGGGCCCCCAGGACCTCGCCGCCATCTTCCCCGAGGCCCTCATCATGCAGGAGGTCTCCCCGGAGCGGTGGATCGACATCCCCGGGCCGGTGATCGACGTCTACCGGCTGTGGCGACCCACGCCCCTGTACCGCGCGCGCCGGTGGGAGCGGGCCCTGGGGCTCACGCCGAAGCAGCGCATCTACTACAAGTGGGAGGGGGTCTCGCCGGCCGGCTCCCACAAGCCGAACACGGCGGTGGCCCAGGCCTACTACAACCGGGAGGCGGGGATCCGTCGGCTGACCACGGAGACCGGCGCCGGCCAGTGGGGCAGCGCGCTGGCGATGGCGTGCCGGATGTTCGACCTGGACTGCCTGGTGTTCATGGTCAAGGTCTCCTACCACCAGAAGCCGTACCGGCGGGTCATCATGCAGACCTGGGGCGCCACGATCCACCCCTCCCCCTCGGACCAGACCGAGTACGGCCGGAAGGTCCTGGCCGAGGAACCCGACTCGCCCGGCTCCCTGGGGATCGCCATCTCCGAGGCCATCGAGGTGGCGGCCCAGAACCCCGACACGAACTACTCCCTGGGCTCGGTCCTGAACCACGTCCTGCTGCACCAGACCGTGGTCGGGCTGGAGGCCAAGCGCCAGATGGAGCTGTTCGAGGACACGCCGGACGTGATCGTCGGCTGCGTCGGCGGCGGCTCCAACTACGCCGGCCTCTCCTACCCCTTCGCCATGGACGTGCTCCAGGGGCGGGCGAAGATGCGGTTCGTGGCGGTGGAGCCCGAGGCGTGCCCGACCCTGACCCGGGGGAGGTTCGCCTACGACCACGGCGACACCGCCGGGATGACGCCGCTCCTGCCCATGTACACGCTGGGCCACACGTTCGTGCCCCCGCCCGTGCACGCCGGCGGCCTGCGCTACCACGGGGACGCGCCGTCGTTGTGCGCGCTGGTCAAGGCCGGGGTCTACGAGGCCGCGGCCTACCCCCAGACGTCGGTCTTCGAGGCGGCGGTGAGCTTCGCCCGGGCCGAGGGATTCGTGGTGGGGCCCGAGCCGGCCCACGCGGTGAAGCGGGTGATGGACGAGGCCCTGGCGGCCCGGGAGGCCGACGAGGAGCGGGTGATCCTCTTCAACAACTCGGGCCACGGGCACTTCGACCTCGGCGCCTACGACGCCTACAACTCGGGGACCCTCGAGGACTACCCGCTCCCCCAGGAGGTCCTCGAGAAGTCCCTGGCCGCGCTCCCGCCGCAGCCCCAGCCGGCCTGATCCTCCCGGGGCCGACGCCCGCCTTCAGTCCGGGGGCCGGGCCACCTCGGCCAGGACGGCGAGGAACCGGTCGTTCTCGCGGGGCGTGCCCACCGTGACCCGGAGGAGGTCGGGGCCCAGGGGGCGGACGATCACGCCCCGGGCCTCGCACGCCTCGGCCACCCCCTGGGAGCGGCCGGGCAGCGGGAGGACGAGGAAGTTCGTCTGGGTGGGGGGGACCTCGAACCCGAGCGAGGAGAGCTCCCGGGCCAGGCGCCGACGCTCGGAGCGGACCTCCCGGACCCGATCGGCCAGCTCGGGGGCGGCCCGGAGCGAGGCCAGGGCCGCCGTCTGCGCGACCCGGCCCACCGCGAACGGGACGTGGACCTTGCGCAGCGCCACGACGACCTCGGCGCTCGAGAGCCCGTAGCCGATCCGGAGCCCGGCGAGCCCGTGGGCCTTGGAGAAGGTCCGGAGGACGAGGAGGTTGTCGTGGGCCCCGAGCAGCGCCAGGGAGTCGGGGAAGGCGGGGTCGTCGACGAAGTCCACGTAGGCCTCGTCCACCACGACCAGGAGGTCGTCGGGGACCCGGTCGAGGAAGGCCGCGAGCTCCTCGTGGGTGACGGCGGTCCCGGTCGGGTTGTTGGGGTTGCAGACGAGCACGAGGCGGGTCCGCTCGTCCACCGCCTCGGCGAGGGCTGCCAGGTCGTAGCGCCCGGCCCGGAGGGGCACGGTGCGGAGGGCCCCCTCCACGAGGTCGACGAGGAGCGGGTAGGCGTTGAAGGTCGGCCACGCCATGAGGACCTCGCCGCCCGGCTCCACGGTGGCCAGGACGGCCTGCAGGCAGACGTCGATCGACCCGCAACCGAGGGCGATGCGCTCGGGGCCGAGGCCCAGGTGGTCGGCGAGGGCCTCCCGGAGCTCGGTGCCGTCGTCGTCCGGGTAGCGGTTGGCCTCCCGGGCCGCGAGCGCGATGGCCTCGAGGACCGGGGGGAGCGGCGGGTAGGGGCACTCGTTGGAGGCGAGCTTCACGACGTCGGCCAGGCCGCGTTCGCGCGCCACCGCTTCGGCGGGCCTGCCCGCCCGGTAGGGCTCGATCCGCTCGAGGTGCCGACGGAACCGGATCATCGCGGGACCTCCTCCTTCCTCGACCGCGCGCGACCCTCCCCCCGGGCCCGGCCCCCGGCCCCGCCGGCCCCGGCCCCCCGGTAGCCTCGCACACCCCCGCCGGGGCGCGGTGGTAGATTCCCCGGGGAGGCGGAGGGCCGGTGCGGTACGAGCGCGCGTGCATGCCGCTGGGCGGGGTCTGGTCGTCGCCGTTCGCGCGCTGGCAGGGGCCGCTCGCCGAGGCCTCCAGCCTCGACCTGGCCGTGTCCGTCACCCGGCGGGCCCTGGAGGACCGGGGGATACCCCCCGACGGGTTCTCGCAGCTCGTCCTGGGCTGGACCGTGCCCCAGCCGGGCGCCTTCTACGGGGCGCCCACGGTCGCCGCCCGCATCGGGGCCCCGGGGATCACCGGGCCCATGGTGGCCCAGGCCTGCGCCACCTCGGTGGCGGCCATCGCCCTGGCCGCCGCCGCGGTGGAGGCCGGGGACGAGGGCCCCCACCTGGTGGTCCTCACGGACCGGACCAGCAACGGTCCCCACATCGTCTACCCGCAGCCGTCGGCGCAGGGCGGCGCCCCCCGGGCCGAGGACTGGGTCCTGGACAACTTCCGCTGCGACCCCTGGGCCGGCCGGTCCATGCTGGAGACCGCGGAGCGGGTGGCGGCCGAGCTGGGGGCCTCCCGGGAGGAGCTGGACGAGCTCACCGCCCTCCGGTACGAGCAGTACCGCCGGTCCCTGGCCGACGACCGCCGCTTCCAGCGGCGGTACATGGTCCCGGTGGAGCTCCCGGCCCGGAAGGGCCCGCCCACGGTCGTCGAGGAGGACGTGGGCGTCCGGCCCACGACCCTCGAGGACCTCCGCAGGCTCGGGCCCGCGGAGCCGGGCTCGGTCCACACCTTCGGCACCCAGACCCACCCCGCGGACGGGGCGGCGGGGTGCGTGGTGACCACCGAGGCCCGGGCGCGGGCGCTCTCCGGGGGGGCCGGGGTGGTGCGGATCCAGGCCACGGGCTTCGCCCGGGTGGGGAAGGCCGAGATGCCCAAGGCCCCGGTGCCGGCGGCCGAGGCCGCCCTGGCCGAGGCCGGCCGCTCCTTCTCCGACCTGGGCGCCGTCACCACCCACAACCCGTTCGCCGTGAACGACCTGTGGTTCTCGCGGAAGACCGGGGTCGCGCTGGAGGAGATGAACGCCTACGGGTGCAGCCTGGTGTACGGGCACCCCCAGGCGCCGACCGGGGCCCGGGCCATCGCGGAGCTCGTGGAGACGCTGCGGGAGCGGGGGGGTGGGGTCGGGCTGTTCACGGGGTGCGCCGCCGGCGACACGGGCGGCGCCCTCGTGGTCGAGGTGGAGGACTGAGCCGTGACCATGCTGGCGGAGGGCCTCGGGGCGGAGGTGGCGGCCCTGCTCGAGGTGCTGGCCCGCACCACCGACGGCATGATCGCGATCGACCCCGAGATGCGGGTGGTGGGCTGGAACCAGGCCGCCACCGACCTCCTCGGCTACCGCCCGGAGGAGGTCCTCGGCCGCCCGTGCTACGAGATCCTGGGTTGGCACGACCGGCACGGCAACGCGGTGTGCGAGGCGAGCTGCCCCGCGTGCGCCCGGGGTTCGCGCGACGAGCTGATCGAGACCCGGGAGGTGATGGGGCGGACCAGGGGCGGGGGAGCCCTGTGGCTCTCGGTGAGCACCGTCGTCCCCCCCGCCCGGTACCGACGCCGGTGCCAGCTGGTCCACTTCGTCCGCGAGGGGTCCCTGCCGCCGCGGCTCGAGGAGCTGATCGCGGAGCGGCTGTCGGGCGGGCCGCCCCGGGCCCCGGCGGGGGACGGCCCGCCGCCGGGGTTCGCGCTCCTCACCGAGCGGGAGCGCGAGGTGCTCGACCTCCTGGCGGAGGGGCTCGGCACGCGCGAGATCGCGGCGCGGCTCACGCTGTCCCGGGCCACGGTCCGCAACCACGTGCAGCACATCCTCGCGAAGCTCGGCGTGCACAGCCGACTGGAGGCCGTGGCCCTCGCCCTCCGCCAGGCCCGCTGACCCCCGCGGGGTCGCCCCTCCGGGCCCCCGCGGGACCCCGACGGGGGCGCGCTCAGGCCCACACCGAGGCGCGGACGAACGCGTAGCCCTCGGCGAGGCGTCGGGCCGTCCGCGCGTACGCGGCCCGCTCCACGCGCCAGCCGTCGCCCTCCGGGCGGACGACCGCCCACACCGGCACCGCGCCGCTCGGGTGGCCGATCCGGACCGGCGCGGCGTCCGGCACGCCGGCGGCCGCCTCGTGCACCACGGTCCCGGGGATCCGCGCGGCCACGGCGACCGTCGCCGCCGCCGTCCCGGGGAAGGCCTTGTGGAGGACGGGCGGGCGTCCGGCCACCGCCCGGGCCAGCACGTCGACCTCCCCGGGCGCCACGGGCCGACCCGAGCCGAACGCCCGGTAGCCGGCGGGCGGGGCCACGGCCACCGGGATCGGGAGGAGGCCGTCGACGGGGAGGCCCAGGAGCTTGGCCGACGCCTGCCTGATCGCCTCGGAGCGCTCCACGTGCTGGGCGGTCACCTCCCCCGGGCCCTCGGTCCCCGCGAGCCCCGCCGCCTCGGCGGGGAAGAACACGCAGAGGTTGCCCACGTCCACGACGCTCACCGGCGCGTGCCCCCACGGGAGGCTCAACCGGTCCACCGCGCGGCCGGTCGGCAGGAGCGCCCCGGTGGCGCCGCCCACGGTCCCCGCCCAGTCCAGCAGGATCGGGGCCCCGGTCCCCGGCACGCCGTCCACCGAGAGGTCGCCCTCCACGAGGACCTCGCCGCCGGCCACCGGCACGTCGGCCAGGAGGATGCGCCCGGTGTTCGTGTTGTGGATCCGGACCCTGGACACGGGCTCCACGGGGAGGACGAGGCCCTCCTGGAGCGCGTAGACGCCCACGGCGGCGGAGATGTTGCCGCAGTTGATGTCGTAGTCGATCACCGGCTCGGTGATCGAGACCTGGCCGAACGTGTAGTCCAGGTCCGCGTCCCCCCGCGACGGGGGGCCGATGATCGCCACCTTGCTCGTGAGGATGTCGGCGCCGCCCAGCCCGTCCACCTGCCGAGGGTCCGGGCTCCCGAACAGGGCCAGGATCACCCGGTCCCGGGTCTCGGGGTCGGGGGGGAGGTCCGAGCGCCGGAGGAAGACGGCCTTGCTCGTCCCGCCGCGCATCAGGACGAACCGGAGCGGGACCTGCTGCCGCCCCACGGGGATCACCGTACGAGGACCTGCACCGTGCAGGCGGCGCCCTCGACCCCGGCGGCCTTCCCGCCCCTGCAGTGGGCGACCCCCACGGCGGCGCCCTCCACCTGCCGGTCCCCGGCCTCCCCGCGGAGCTGGCGGACGATCTCCACGACCTGGGCCACGCCGGTGGCCCCGAGCGGGTGCCCCTTCCCCAGGAGCCCTCCGCTCGGGTTCACGGGGAGACGGCCTCCCAGCGAGGCCTCGCCCCGCTCGACGGCCCCCGGGTACGTGCCGGGCTCGAAGAGCCCGAGCCCCTCGACGCGGAGGGCCTCGGCGATCGTGAAGCAGTCGTGGACCTCGGCCAGGTCCACCTCCTCCGGCCCGATCCCGGCCCGCTCGTAGGCATCGGTGGCCGTGGCCCGGGTGAGCGGTTCGAACGTCATCGGCCCCGGCTCCGGCTCCACCTCCCCGGTGCGGAGGGCCGAGGCGGCCAGGCGGACCGCGCGGCCGTCCCCGAGCCGGCGGAGGGCGGGGGCCGAGACCAGGATCGCCGCCGCCGCCCCGTCCGAGACCGGGGAGCAGTCCAGCAGGCGGAGGGGGTCGGCGATCATCCGGGAGGCGAGCACGTCGTCCACGGTCACGGGGTCGCGGAACTGGGCCAGGGGGTTGAGCGCCGCGTTCCCCTTGTTCTTCACGGCGATCAGCGCGAGCTGCTCCCGGGTGGCCCCGAACTCCTCCATGTAGCGGCGGGCCCGCATCGCGTAGATCCCCGGCATCGTGAGCCCCACCGCGGCCTCCACGTCGCTGGGGTCCGGGGTGAGGGCGCCCCGGAACCGGGTGGTGAGGTGTTCGGTCCCGATCGCCAGCACCACGTCGTGCTCCCCGGCGCGGATCGCGAGCGACGCCTCCCGGACCGCCGTGGCCCCGCTCGAGCACGCGTTCTCGACGTTGGCCAGGGGGATGCCGGCCAGGCCGACCTGGGCCAGGATCCGCTGACCGGTGACCATGCCCTGGTAGACGTGGCCGCAGTAGGCGGCCTCGATCCGGCGGGGGTCGATGCCGGCGTCGGCGATGGCGAGCCGCACCGCCTCCGCCCCGAGGTCCGCGGCATCGCGGTCGGGGTGCTTGCCGAACCGCGTCATCCCGACCCCGAGCACGAACACCTCGTCAGCCACGGCCGATCCCTCCTTCCACCGGTCGGAAGCGGAAGCCGACCACGCGCCGGCCCTGGTCGTCCTGCCCCACGGTCCGAAGGACCAGCTCGACCTGCGCGCCGACCCTGGGCTCCCCCTCGAGCTGCCCGAGCACCCGCACGCCCTCGGGGAGGTCGACGTAGGCGAGGACGTAGGGCGCCTCGAACCCCGGCGGCGCCTGGTGGATCACGGTGAACGTGTGGACGGTCCCCCGTCCGGAGAGGGCCACCGGCTCGAGGGGCGCGAGGCAGCGGGAACACAGCTCCCGGCGGGGGAAGAAGTGGGCGCCGCACGCCGGGCAGCGCGCCCCGATCAGGCGCCCCCCGTCCGGCCCGACCTCCAGGGCGTCGGGGCGGAACGAGACCGCGTCCTCGGTTCCGACGTCCATCGGTCGCTCCTTCGGCCCGTGGTTGACCGGCCGGTCGGTCGGTTCCGAGCGTCGCCCACCCCTGGCCGCCCGGTCAATCCGCCCCGGTGATCATTCCCCTGGGTCGATCGCATCAGCGCCCCGGGAGGATGATGCGAACGGCTCATTGACCGCGCGGTCAAGCCGCGGCATCATGCTGACCGGGCGGTCAGGGAAGGCAGGAGGTCGAGGTGGCGGAGGAGCTCGGTCGGATCCTCGACGAGTGCCGGGAGCTCGTGGAGGACCCCGCGTTCCCGGCGGTGCGGCGCTGGCTGGAGCGGAACCCGGGGGGCAAGGTCCTCGGCCACTTCCAGGTCTACTTCCCCGAGGAGATCGCCCACGCGGCCGGCATGCTCCCCGTGAAGATCGCGGGGGCGGGCACCGAGGTGCAGATCCGCCAGGCCGACGCCCGGATCGCCGCCTTCGTCTGCTCGATCGTCCGGAGCGCCCTCGAGCTGGCCCTGTCGGGGCGGTTGGACTTCCTCTCGATCTTCGTGACCCACCCGATCTGCGACGCCGCGCGCCACGCCTGCGGCGTGTGGGCCCGGAACTTCCCGCAGATCTCCTCGCAGATCCTCTACCTCCCGCACAACGTCCGCTCCGCCTACGCGCTCGACCACCTCCGGGACGAGTACGCCCGGATCGCCGCCGTGGTCGAGGAGGTGGCCGGCCGGCGGATCACCGACGACGCCCTGCGAGCCTCGATCGCGCTCTTCAACGAGAACCGCCGGCTCCTCCGCGAGCTGTACCGGATGAAGCGGGAGACCCCGTGGCTCGTCTCGGCGGTGGAGGCGGCGGTCCTCACGCGGGCGGCGGGCCTCATGCCCCGCGAGGAGCACAACGCGCTCCTCCGCCGGGTCCTGCCGCTCCTGGCAGGACGGGACGCCAAGCCCCAGGACCGGATCCGCGTGGTGTTCGAGGGCGGGTTCTGCGAGCAGCCCCCGCTCGACATGCTCGCCGTGATCCAGGACGCCTGCTACGTCGTCGACGACGACATCATGATCGGCCTGCGGTGGATCACCGAGGACGTGCCCACCGACGGCGATCCGCTCACGGAGCTGGCCCGGGCCTACATCGAGACCTCGAGCTACAGCCCGGTCCAGCGGGACCCGGAGAAGCCCAAGGAGCGGATGCTCATCCGCCGGATCCGCGACGCCGGCGCGGAGGCGGCCATCGTGGCGGCGGCCAAGATGTGCGAGCCCGGCCTCGAGGACCAGGTGGCCTACAGCCGGGCGCTGGACGAGGCCGGCATCCCCCACCTGGTGATGGAGTTCGAGGAGAAGACCACCGTGTTCGAGCAGATGCGGATGGAGGTGGAGACCTTCGCCGAGTCCCTGCTCCTGGAGTTCACGTGAGCCGCGAGGGAGGACCGGCATGAGCGAACCGACCGCGAGCCCCGCGCCCGCCCCGGCCGACCCGGGCGTCGACCGCCCGGCGGCCCCCCACTCCGAGCTCATCGGGGCCACCCGGAACGAGAGCCGCCGGCTGATCGGGCTGTGGTGGCAGGAGATGATGGACGCCGAGGAGCGCGGGTGGCCCGTGGCCAACGTGTTCGTCATGGGCTCCATGGCGGAGGTCCTCCGGAGCTTCGACATCCCGATGAGCTTCCCCGAGGTCGCCGCCCTCCAGACGGCGGTGCGGGGGAGGTCGATGGACTACCTCCTCGCGGCCGAGGACCACGGGTACTCCCCGGACATCTGCGGCTACGTGAAGGTGGACATCGGGCTCCACCTCACGGGCCGGGAGCACCCCCACGGCCGGCTCCCCAGGCCGAGCCTCGTGGTGGCCACGAACACCTGCAACACCTACATCAAGTGGTCGGAGTTCTGGGAGCGGACGTACGGGGTCCCCGTCTTCGTCCTGGACCTCCCGGGCTGGCGGGGGACGGGCTTCCGCTACGGCACCGACACCGAGACCTTCCAGCGGGACCGCCGGTACGTGGAGGGCCAGATCCGGGAGCTGATCGCCCTCTGCGAGCGCGTGACGGGGACGCCCTTCGACATCGACCGGCTCCGCCAGGTCCTCGCGGAGGTGAACCGCCAGTCCGAGCTGTACCGGGCGGTCCTCGCGGAGAACAAGCACCGCCCGGCGCCCTTCAACGCCATGCTCGACGGCCTCAACTACATGGGCATCGGCAACGCCTGGCGGGGCCACCCCGAGGGCACCCGGTTCATGGAGGTGGCCCTGGCCGAGCTCCGGGAGCGCGTCCGCCTCGGCATGGGGGCCCTGCCCGAGGAGAAGTTCCGGCTCCTCTGCGTCGGCACCGCCTGCTACACGCACTTCCGCCGCTGGATCGAGCTGTTCACGGAGTGGGGGGGCAACTTCGTCCACAGCGAGTACATGAGCTTCGCCGGCGGCGGGCTGGACCGGGGCCTCCGCTACGACCTGGAGCGACCGATCGAGAGCCTGGCGGAGCAGGTCCTCCACACCTCGCAGCTGAGCTTCAGCGGCGGGATCTTCTTCTCCCAGGACTGGCAGGCCGAGGTGTGCCGGGAGTGGGACGTCGACGGGATCGTCTACCACGGCGTCAAGTCCTGCCGGACCGTCTCGACCGGCCTGCCCGACGCCCGGGAATGGCTCATGAAGGAGCAGGACATCCCGGGCCTGTTCATCCAGTCGGACCTGGTGGACACGCGGCTGTGGGCCGACGCCCAGATGAAGAACCGCGTGGACGCCTTCTTCGAGGCCCTGGCCAGCCGGAAGCTGGCGGGACGGAGGTGACGCGATGCTCGTGGCCGGCGTGGACGTGGGATCGACCCAGACCAAGGCCGTCGTCGTGGACGACCGGCCCGAGATCCTGGGCAGGTCCCTGATCGATACCGGGGCCCGGCTCACCGAGGCCGCGGCCACCGCCTACCGACTGGCCCTGGAGGACGCCGGGGCCCGGGAGGAGGACGTGGCGATGGTGATCGGCACCGGCTACGGCCGGTTCCGGGTGGAGTTCGGGGACGCCCAGGTGACCGAGATCTCCTGCCACGCGCGGGGGGCGTCGTTCCTGTTCCCCGGCACCCGCACCGTGCTCGACGTCGGGGGACAGGACACGAAGGCGATCCGGGTGGGCGAGGACGGCCAGGTCCTCGACTTCTGCATGAACGACAAGTGCTCCGCGGGGACCGGGAGGTTCCTGGGCGCCGCGTCCGACGCCCTGGAGATCCCCCTCTCCGAGCTCGGGCCCCTGGCCCTGACCGCCAGGAACCCGGTCACCATGACCACGACGTGCACGGTGTTCGCGGAGTCCGAGATCCTCGGCTGGCTCGCCCTGGGCCGCAAGGTGGAGGACATCCTCAAGGGCGTGCACCTCTCCATCGCCTCCCGGAGCGTGTCGCTCCTCCGACGGGTGGGGATCGAGCCCGAGGTGACGTTCACCGGCGGCGTCTCCCGGAACCAGGCGATGGTCGCCATCCTCGAGGAGCTGCTCGGCATGCCGGTGAACGTGAGCGAGGAGTCGCACTACTGCGGCGCCATCGGGGCCGCCCTCTTCGCCCTGGACCGGGCGCTCGTGGGGGCGGCGGCCAACGCGGAAGGGGGGGTGCTGCCGTGAACCTCACCGCGGGCATCGACGTCGGCTCGACCTACACGAAGGCCGTGCTCACCGACGAGGACGAGCGGATCGTGGCCATGGCCGCGCTGCCCACGGGCTACAACTTCGCCCGGGCCGCCGAGCGAGCCATGGAGCGGGTGCTCGAGGAGGCGGGGGCCGAGCGGGAGGACGTGACCTACGTCGCCTCCACCGGCTACGGGCGGTACATGGTGCCGTTCCGGGACCTCGCCATCACCGAGCTCACCTGCCACGCCCAGGCCGTCCACCGGATGTTCCCCGCGGTCCGCACCGTCCTCGACGTGGGGGGCCAGACCGTCAAGGCCATCCGGATCGACGGGCTGGGGCGGGTGAAGGCCTTCCGGCTGAACGACAAGTGCGCCGCGGGCAGCGGGGCCTTCCTCGAGAAGACCGCGCGCTACATGGGCTACGAGGCCGCCGACATCCCCCGCCTGGCGGAGGCGGCGACCGACCCGGCCGAGGTCTCGAGCGTCTGCGCCGTGTTCGCGGAGTCGGAGGTGATCAACCACCTGGCCGCCGGGCGGAGCGCCGAGGACGTCTGCGCCGGGGCGGTGATCGCCCTGGCCGGGAGGGCCGGCCAGCTCGTGAAGCGCGTGAAGCCCGAGCCCGAGTACGCCCTCTCCGGCGGGCTCACCCGGATCCCCCTGATGCACCGCACCCTGGAGCGGCTGCTGGGCGTCGAGATCCACCTGCCGGAGGGCGAGATGGGGTACTTCGCCGGCGCCCTCGGGGCGTCCATCCTGGCCCGTCGGCGCCTGCGGAAGCTGGTCGAGCGGACCAGCGCCTGAGCGAGGTGGAGGGGCCCGAGCGGACGGTCGAGGAGGTGAGTCCCATGCAGACCGGCGGCGACGCCCCGCCCATCGAACCGCGGGACCCGGCGTCCTTCGGGTTCCGGGAGATCGTCTACGAGAAGCGGGACTGGGTGGCGCGGGTCACGATCAACCGCCCCGAGGTCTACAACGCCTACACCACCCGGACCCTGGCCGAGATGCGGGACGCGTTCCGCGACGCCTCGGTGGACGACGGCGTCGCGGTCCTGGTGCTGACCGGGGCCGGGGACCGGGCCTTCTGCACCGGGGGGGACGTGCGGGAGTACGTGGAGCGCTACGCCCGGCGCCCCCGGGACTACTGGAAGTACATGGGGCTGTTCGCCGAGTGCCACGACGCCCTGCGGAACATCGGCAAGCCCACGATCGCGCGCCTGAACGGGATCGTGGCCGGGGGCGGGAACGAGTTCAACATGGCCTGCGACCTCGCCGTCGCGGCCGACGACATCACGATCCGCCAGGTCGGGACCAGGGTGGGGAGCGTGGCGGCCGGCGGGGCCACCCAGTGGCTCCCCATCCTGATCGGGGACCGCCGGGCCCGGGAGATGCTGTTCACGTGCGAGCCCATCTCGGCCGCCCAGGCCCTGGAGTGGGGCCTGGTGAACCGGGTGGTCCCCCGGGCGGAGCTCGACGAGGCCGTGGACGAGCTCGCCCGGAAGCTCGTCGAGAAGTTCCCGGAGTGCCTGCGCTACACGAAGCAGCAGGTGAACTTCTGGAAGGACCTGGCCTGGCACACGACGATCGGCCACGCCCGGGACTGGCTCGCCCTCCACTTCGCCTCGCTCGAGCCGTGGGAGGGGATGACGGCGTTCGTCGAGAAGCGCCAGCCCGACTACCTCGGCGTGCGCGAGCGGGCCCGGGACGGCGGCTCCTCGGAGTTCCTCTGGGGGCCGCCGGCCAAGGCCTGCCCCTCCTGCGGGGCCGGGGGGCTCCCGGAGGCCATGAGCTTCTGCGGCCTCTGCGGCGCGGCGCTGTAGGGGGCGGAGGGGGCGGGTGCCCGCGGAGTTCCTGGGCCCGGCGGAGGCCGTCGCGCGGCACGTCCCGGCGGGGGGCTCGGTGGCCGTGGGGGGCATGCACATGACGGCCGCGCCGATGTCCCTGGTCCGGGAGCTGGTCCGCCAGGGGACGCGGGTGGGCCGGCTCATCACGAGCCCCTCCGCCTCCCTCCAGGCGGACCTGCTCATCGGGGCCGGCCTGGTCGAGGAGGTCGTGGCCCCCTACGTGGGCTTCGAGCACCTCGGCCTGGCCCCGTGCTTCCGGCGGGCCGTGGAGTCCGGGGCCCTCCGGGTCCTCGAGTGCGACGAGGGGAGCCTCACCCACGCCCTGTACGCCGGGGCCGGCGGCATCCCCTTCGTCCCCTGCCCCCCCGGCCTCGACCTCACCGACATCCCCCGGGTGGACCCCGAGCTCTACGCCCGGGTCCGGGACCCCTGGAGCGGCGAGGAGGTCTGGGCGGTGCGGGCCCTCCGCCCCGACGTCGCCCTCCTCGCGGCCACCGCGGCCGACGGGGCGGGGACGGTGGCCCTCGACCGCTTCCCGTTCACCGACCGGTGGATGGCCCTGGCCGCCCGGAGGCTCCTGGTCCAGGTGGAGCGGGTGGTGCCGGCGGGGGCGCTGGCCGATCGGGCCCCCGGGACGACCCTGCCGGGGTTCCTCGTGGCGGCGGTGGTCGTGGTCCCCGGGGGCTGCCACCCCACGGCCCAGCCCGGCGAGTACGCGGCCGACGAGGAGGCCCTCCGCGCCTACCTCCAGGCGGCCCGGGACCCCGGGGCCCTCGAGGCCTACCTCGACCAGCGGATCAGGGCCGTCGCCGAGGAGGACTACCTCCGCGCGGCGGCCCCCGGAGGGGGGACCGGATGAGCGAGGTCCCCTACAGCCCCGCCGAGCTCATGGCCGTGGTCCTCGCCCGGGAACTCCGGGACGGCGAGGTCGTGGTGATGGGAGCGGTCCCCTCGCTGCCCCTCGCCGCCTGCCGGCTGGCCCGCCGCCTCCACGCCCCGAACCTCTGGTACATCGTGGGCGGGAGCGGCGCGGTGAACCCGGAGCCGGAGATCCTGCCGGCGTCCTCCTGCGATCCCGCGCTCGCCGCGGCCCCCGCCGTGCTCCCCCTCACCGAGGTGGTCCTCCTCGAGGGCCGGGGGGACGCCCTGGACGTCTTCTGCGCCGGGGGCCTCCAGGTGGACGCCCACGGGAACTGCAACCTCATCTGCGTGGGGGACTGGGCGCGCCCCGCCCTCCGCGGTCCGGGGACGGTCGGGCTCCCGTTCCTGCCGGCGGTGCGCCGGTCGGTGATCTACACGATGAGCCACAGCCCCCGGACCTTCGTGGAGCGGGTCGACTTCGTGAGCGGCCCGGGGCACCCGGCCGGCCCCGAGGAGGAGCGGCCGTACCGCGGGGAGGGACCCTCCCTCGTCGTGACGCCGCTCGCGGTGATGGACTTCGAGCCGACCGGCCGGCGGATGCGCCTCGCGAGCGTCCACCCCGGGGTCCGGGCCGAGGAGGTGCGGGAGGCCACGGGCTTCCCGCTCCCGGGCCCCGAGCCGGTGCCGGTCACCCCCCCACCGACCGAGGAGGAGCTGGCCGAGCTGCGCCGGATCGATCCCACGGGGGTCCTGCGGCGCGCGTAGCGGAGGAGGAGCGATGGAGTTCCACGACCGGGTGGCCCTCGTGACCGGGGGCGCGAGCGGGATCGGCCGGGCGGTCGTCCTCCGCCTGGCCCGGGAGGGCGCGAGGGTGGCGGTGGCCGACCTCGACCTGGCCGGGGCCGAGGAGGTGGCGACGTCGGCGAAGGGGGCGGGGGGCGACGGCCTGGCGGTGGGGATGGACGTGACGGACACCGGGAGCGTGCGGGAGGGCGTGGCCCGGGTCGTCGGGACCTGGGGAGGCATCGACGTCCTGGCCAACGTGGCCGGCTGGGACCGGATCCGTCCCTTCGTCGAGACCGACGAGGAGCTGTGGGACCGGGTCATCGGCATCAACTTCCGGGGGGTCCTCGCCACCTGCCACGCCGTCCTGCCCCACATGATCGAGCGGGGACGGGGCTCGGTGGTGAACGTGGCCTCCGAGGCCGGCCGGGCGGGGTCGTCCGGGGAGGCCGTCTACTCGGGGGCCAAGGGGGCGGTGATCGCGTTCTCCCGGGCCCTGGCGAGGGAGGTGGCCCGGCACGGGATCCGGGTGAACGTGGTGGCCCCCGGCCTCACCGACACGCCGCTCCTGCGCCGGATGATCGAGGAGGGGAACGAGAAGCTGATCGAGGCCATCGTGAAGGCCACCCCCATCCGCCGCCTCGCCACCCCGGAGGAGGTGGCGGAGGCCATCGTGTTCCTCGCCTCCGACCGGGCCTCCTTCATCACCGGCCAGACCCTGGGGGTCGGCGGCGGACTGGTGATGGCGTAGCGGTCGGGAAGCTCCTGGCCTCCACGCTCCTCGGCCACGCCCGCGTCGAGGAGGACCTGCTCTTCGTCCCCCTCGAGGCCGAGGGCGCGGTGGCGGGGCCGCTCGCCGCCATGCGGGCCGAGCACGAGGAGATCGAGGCGGGCCTCGCGCGGGCCCGGGGCGCGGCGGAGGCGGGCGAGGTGGCCGACCTCCTCCTGCGGGTCGTGGAGGTGGTCCGGCCCCACTTCGCCAAGGAGGAGCAGGTGCTGTTCCCCGCCGCGGAGGAGGTCCTGCCCGCGGCCACCCTCCTCGAGCTGGGCGAGCGGTGGGCCGAGGCGCGCCTGGCGCCGGGGGGCCGCCCCGGTCCGCCCTGACGCCGAGGGTCCGCCCTGACGCCGAGGGTCCGCCCTGACGCCGAGGGTCCGCCCCGACGCCGAGGCCCCCCGGTCCGCCCTGACGAGCCGGCGCCGGTTCCGAGCCTAGCCGTGGGCCACGGTCCCCGTGCCCGGGGGGGTCGCGTGGAGGTAGGCGAGGACCGCTCGCTTGGCGGCCTCCCGGTACCGCGGGTGCGCCCGTTCCCGGTCCGGCTCCTGGATCCACTGGAGGAAGAGCCCGTCCACGATCGCGCGGAGCGTGCTCGCCGCCTCCTCGACGTCGTGGACCAGGAAGGCTCCCTGGGTGACCCCGAGCGCCACCACCTCGGCGTAGAGGGAGTTGACGATGCCGCGGAAGGTGGCCGAGAGCTTGCTGAAGTCGTCGAGGCGGATCGCGTGGTCGACGAGGTCCAGGTAGGCGACGTAGAAGCGGCGGTTGGCCTCGGCGTCGGAGAAGATCTCGTCGATCATCGCCGTCACCTTCCCCGCCGGGGTCTCCGCCCGTTCCACCGCCCCCCTGATCCGCTCCCCGGTCCGGAGCAGCACCCAGCGCATCGTGGTCAGGATCAGGTTCTCCCTGGTCTTGAAGTGGTAGAAGATGAGCGCCTTCGACACCCCGGCCGCGTCGGCCACCTGCTGGAGGGAGACCTGCCGGACGCCGCGCTCGCCGATCAGCTGGTACGTGGTGCGGATCAGGTCGACCTGCCTGGGCGAGAGGTCCTCGCGGAGGTCCCCCGGGAGCTCGTCGGTGCGCACGCCCAGGACCGTAGCAGGTTCTGTCCGGGTGGTCAGGAGGGCTCCGGCGTCCGACGGCCGGGGGCCCCGCCCCCCCCGGGGCGACCTGCCCCCGCGACCTCGACCGTCGCCCCGTCCCCCCGGGCCTCGACCTCGACCCGTGCCCCGTCCGGGATCCGCGCGTACGCGTCGGGCTCCAGCACCACCACGGGCGGTGCGGCCCCGTAGAGCTCGCGGGCGACGATCGCGCCGAGGGCCACGAGGGGGTCGGGCTCGGCCAGCACGATCGCGGCGGGCGCCGTGCCGGCCCGCACGGCCTCCGCGAGCACGCTCGGGCTGGAGCTCGAGCCGCGCCCGGCGGGCATCACGAGGACCCGGCCGGCGAGCGCCGTCCCCCGCTGGGGGTGGCGCGCGTCGATCACCCGGCCCGTGGCGGGGTCGAGCCCGCCCCAGAACGAGAGGGGCTCGGCGAGCACGGCCGCCTCCCCGCGCGCCCGCCCGGGGACCAGGGTGCGGCCCCTCAGCTCCACAGCCCCTCGTCCCGCCACACCCGCCCGAGCTGGGCGGAGCGGACGCACTCCTCGAGGCTCCCGAACACGACCTCGAGCCCCAGGTTCCCGGGGGCGTACCAGGCCCACTTGGCGGAGTCGGTCATCACCGGGCCCCCCGTCTCGGCGATGATCGGCGCGAGGTACGTGCAGGTGTCGGTGACGACCCTGACCCCGGCCCGCTCGAGCGCCCCGGCCACCCCCCGGCGCTCGGCCTCGGCGAGCGCGGCCCGGGAGGTGTTCACGTAGAACCCGACGCCCGGCGCGATCCGGACCCCCTCCAGGAGCGCCGCGAGCCGCTCGAGCTCGCCGACCGACGCGTGGGGGGTGCCGACCGAGACCGCGGCGAGCGCGTCCCCGCCCGCGGTCGTGAGCTCGTCCCGGGCCCGGCGGAGCAGCTCCGGGGTCACGGCGACCTCGGGGACCGCCGCGCCGCCCGTCGCCGCCTCGAGGGTCGGGGCCTCGGGCGTCACCCCCACCGCGTGGAACATCGCGACCGACCCCGAGGAGGCGGCCGCCGCCCCGAGCGCCTTCAGCCGGTCCTCCGAGGTGCCCGGCGGGAGCCCCACGATCGCCGGGACCCGCGAGCCGGCCGCCCGGCCCGCGAGGTGGCCGAGGACCGGGTACAGGGCGTCGGAGGCGAGGAGCCGCTCGGGGACCCCCTCGAGGCGGAAGGCGACGCGGGCCCGCCGACCCCGGTCGGTGTGGAGCCCGACGTGGGGCGCCCGCCCCGCGATCGCCGCGCAGATGTCGAGGAAGTCCCCGTACCGCTCGGTCCGGGCCCCGCAGACCGAGTTGGCGAACACGATCGCGTTCGACTCGGCCCACGCCACCTGCTCGCCGAAGGCCGGCCGGGCGTCGGGGAGCTGGTAGGGGGCGCAGGTCCAGGTCGGCCGGCACCCCATCGCGACGTAGGCCTCCATCAGGCGGCGGGCGGCCCCCCGGGTCTCGGGGTCGGTCCGCACGAGCCCCGGGTGGAGGAGGTCGAGGAGCCCCACGTTGAGCGTGGTGGGGACCGAGACCCGGGCGCCCTGCGCGAGGAGCCGCTCGGCGAAGTCGAGCCCGGCCCGCCCGTGGTAGAGGCACCCGTCGACGTGGGCCCGGGACACCTCGACGAACCGCGGCGCCCCCATCGCCCTCGCCGTCTGCACCAGGATCCGCATCGCGGTCGCCGCGGCGGGACCGCGCTCGCCCGCGAGCATCGCGCGCTCCTCGGCCGTGAGCGCGGGCCCGGGGTCAGCCATCGGCCCCCCCGGCCCGCGCCAGGTCCTCGGGCCGGTCGATGTCGGGCGGGAGGGCCTCGTCGACCGCGACCTCCACCACCCGGTCCGGGTGGCGCGCGAACAGCGCCCGCGCGCCGACGTCGCCGGCGAGGGCCCGGGCCTCCCCCCACGCCGCCCGGGACAGGAGGGCGGGCCCCGGGCCGTCCCGGAAGCGGAGCCGGACCGCCCAGGCCCCGCTGCGGCGGAACGCGTCGGCCAGGAGCCGGACGTGGCGGGCGGTGATCCCCGGCTGGTCGGCGAGGAGCACCACGGCCCCCTCGCTCGCGGGGTCGCACGCGTCGAGCCCGGCGGCGAGCGACGTCGCGAGCCCCTCGGCGTAGCGCGGGTTCTCGACCACGCGCCCCGAGGGGGGCAGGCGGAGCGCGGCCCGCACCCTCCCGGCGTCGTGGCCCACCACGACCACGACCTCCTCCAGCCCGGCCCCGGCGGCGGCGTCGACCGCGTGCTGGACGAGGGGCTTGCCGGCGAGCTCCCGGACCTGCTTGGTCCCGCCGAACCGGGTGGCCTCCCCGGCCGCGAGCACCACCGCCGAGAGCACGGGGTTCAGCCCGCAGGCCGCCCGCCGAACAGGCGCCGGAGGAAGCGCCCGATGGCCCGGAGGAGCGCCCAGAGCCCGAGGCGCAGCCCGCCGATGGCCTCCGCCCGCGCCGGGGCGGCCTCGGCGGGGGCGGCGGGTGCCGCCTCCGCGGGCACGGCCTCGAGCGCGGCCATGTTCGCCCGCAGGCAGTCGGCGAACTGCTGGGTGAGCTTGGCCGAGACGTCGGGGAGCATCCCCCGGGAGACCTGGGCCACGAACCCCGAGAGCGTGATGTCGGCCCGCATCTTCACGGTCGTCGCGCCGTCCCCGGGCTCGAGCCACGAGGTGACGTTGGCGGAGGCCGCGCCCTTCCCCCGCTGCTCCATCCCCTGGGCCTTGAGCACGACCCGGTGGGCGGCGTCGTCCCGCTCCTCCATCGTCACGGTCCCGGCGAACGAGAGCGAGACGGGGCCGAACTTCACGTTGACCTTCCCCTTCCAGGTCCGCTCGTCGACGACCTCGGTGAGCTCCGCCCCCGGCATGCAGGGCGCCACCCGCTCCACGTCGAGGAGGTACGCCCAGAGGCGGTCCACCGGCGCCGGGACCTCGAACTCGTTCTCGATCAGCATCGCTCCCCCCTCCCGACCGCGGGGAGGCCCCCCGACCCGTCAGGTATCTCGACGGAAAGATACCGCCGCCGGGGGCGCCGCCCAGGCACCTCAGCCGGCCGCCGGGGCCCGCTCGTGGATCGGGCCCGGGCGGTCCCGCAGGAACCCCGCCGGCCGTCCCCGCTTCGCGGCCACGATCTCCGCGACGATCGCGTGGGCGATCTCCTCGGGCCCCTCGCTCCCGATGTCGAGCCCGGCCGGCCCGTGGATCCGCGCCCGGTCCGCCTCGGTCACCTCCACGCCCTCCCTGGCGAGCTCCTGGAGGAGCCGCTCGGTGCGGGCCCGGGGCCCGAGCATCCCGAGGTAGGGCACGGGCGTGCCGAGCAGCGCCCGGAGGTACTCCTTGTCCCGGAGGAAGTTGTGGGTCATCACCACCACGAAGGTCCGCGCGTCGAGCGGCGCCTCCTCCGCCACCTTCCCCGGGTGGTCGACGTACACGAACCCGTGGGCCTCGGGGAACCGCTCGTGGGTGAGGAACTCCTTGCGGTCGTCGACCACCACGACCCGCCAGCCGAGCGCCGCCCCCGAGCGGACCAGCGGGACCGCGTCGTGCCCCGCGCCGCAGACCACGAGGCGCAGCGGCGGCTCCAGGACCTCCACGAAGGCCCGGACCTCCCCGCCCTCTGCCGGGAGGGTCCGCACCTCGCTCCGCTCGAGGGCCAGGAGCTCGAGGGCGGCCTCCCGGGCCGCGCGGTCCGCCGTCGGGTCGCCGAGCGTGCCCTCCGTCCCCCCGTCCGGGCGCACGAGGATCCGGTTCCCCTGCTCCACCCGGGGCGCCGTCGACCCGAGGACCGTGACCACCGAGATCGGCCGCTCCTCCTCGAGCGCCGCCCGCAGGGCCCCGGCCACCTCCGCGGCCTTGTCCGCCGGTTCCACGAACACCTCGATCGCGCCGTTGCAGCCGAGCCCCCAGCCCCAGACGGCCTCGTCGTCGGCGGTGAGGTCGAACGACACGATCCGGGGCTCGCCCCGCACCATCACGACCTTCGCGACGTCGGCCACGTCGCCCTCGAGGCAGCCCCCGGAGATGTTCCCCACGAGGTCCCCGTGCTCGGGCACCAGGAGCCGGGCGCCGGGCCGGCGGTACGTGGACCCCCGGACCGCCACGATCGTGGCCAGTGCCATCCGCTCGCCCCGCCGGGCGAGGGACTCGATGGCGGCGAGCACGTCCGCGATCTCGCTCATCGCTCCCCCGGGGGTCAGCCGCTCGGCGCGAGGTAGGCCGTCGGGTCGGCCTCGAACCGGGCGAGGCACCCCGCGGAACACAGATAGTACGTGCGCCCGGCGTGGACCGCCCGGTAGCGGGCGGTGGGCACCTCCACGGCCATCCCGCAGACCGGGTCGGTGGCCTCGTGGCGCCCGGCCGCCGGCGCCTTCGGGCGGAGCCCGCCCTCCGCCCGGAGCCGGACCAGCTCGGCGAGGACCGCGACGGCGATCTCCTCGTGCGCCACCGGGCCCAGGTCGAGCCCGGCGGGGGCCCGGACCCGGGCCAGGGCCTCCTCGGGCACGCCCCGGTCCCGGAGGTAGCCGAGCACGCCCGCCGCCCGCCGGGCCGAGGCGACCAGCCCGACGTAGGCCGCGGGGGTGGCCAGGGCCCGCTCGAGCGCCTCCTCGTCGTAGTGGCCCTGGGTCGCGACCAGCACGTAGGCGCCGGGCTCCACGCCCGCCGCCTCGAGGTCGAGCCGGGTCACGACCCGCCCCGCCTCGGGGTAGTCGGCGGGGTCCCCGCCGTCGTCGACCACCACCGTCCGCCACCCCAGGGCGGCGCCGAGCGCGGCGAGCGTCCGCACGGCCGGGGAGCGCCCGATCACGACGAGCTGCGGCTGCGGCAGGACCGGTTCCACGTACACCTCCATCGCCCCCTCGCTCTGGCAGGCGATGGGCACGGCCACCACGCCCTCCCGCCCGCGCGCCGCGAGCTCCCCCGGCGGGCCCAGGAACAGCAGGCGCGGCGTCCCCTCCTCGAGCGCCCGGAGCGCCTCCCGCACCACGGTGGGCTCGGCGCAGGCGCCCCCCATCCACCCGTGGACCCGCCGGTCCCGGGTGACGAGCGCCGTCGAGCCCTCCTTGCCGGAGGAGGGCGCCCGCCGCCACACCACCGTGGCGAGCGCGAACGGCTCCCCCCGCCGGGCGAGCTGGGCGGCGAGCGCGAGGACGTCCGGTCGCACGCCCCGAGCCTACGACCCGCCGGCCCCGGCCGCCTGGATCGCCTCCCAGACCCTGGCCGACGTGAGCGGCATGTCGATGTTCCGCACCCCCAGGTGCCACAGGGCGTCGATCACGGCGTTCACGTAGGCGGCGGGGGAGCCCACCGTGGCCGACTCGCCCACGCCCTTGGCGCCCAGCGGGTGGTGCGGCGAGGGCGTGACGGTCTCGAGGGTCTCGAACCGCGGGGTCTCCCACGCCGTCGGGAGCAGGTAGTCCATGAAGTTGGAGCCGATGCAGTTCCCGCTCTCGTCGAACGTGATCTGCTCCATCGCGGCGATCCCGAAGCCCTCGGTGAGGCCGCCGTGGATCTGCCCCTCGACGATCATCGGGTTGATCCGCACCCCGCAGTCGTCCACGGCCACCATCCGCCGGACCTTCCACTCGCCGGTCTCGGGGTCCACCTCGACCACCACGCAGTACGTCCCGAAGGGGAACGTCATGTTCGGCGGGTCGTAGTAGTGGACGCCCTCGAGCCCGGCCTCCTCGCCCTCGGGGAAGTTCGTGTAGGCGGCGAAGGCCACGTCCTGGATCGTGACGGCCTTCTCCGGGGCGCCCCGCACGCGGAACACGCCCCGCTCGAACTCCACGTCCTCCGCCGCGACCTCGAGCAGGTGGGCCGCGATCCGGGTCGCCTTCTCCCGGAGCTTCCGGGCCACCATGGCGGTGGCCGCCCCGCCCACCGGCGTGCTCCGCGAGGCGTAGGTCCCGAGCCCGTAGGGGGTGTGGTCGGTGTCGCCGTGCTGGACCTCGACGTCCTCGGGCGGGATCCCGAGCTCCTCGGCCACGATCTGGGCGAAGGTCGTCTCGTGCCCCTGGCCCTGGGTCTTGACGCCGAGCTTCAGCACCGCCTTGCCGGTGGGGTGCACCCGGAGCTCGGCCGAGTCGATCATCTTGAGGCCGAGGATGTCGAAGTCCCTGTGGTTCCCGGCCCCCACGACCTCGGTGAAGCTCGCGAGCCCGATCCCGAGGAGCCTCCCCTCCCTCCGGGCCTCCTCCTGCTCCTTCCGCAGGTCCCAGTAGCCGACGTGCTCCAGGCAGAGTTCCATCGCCCGGTGGTAGTCGCCGGAGTCGTAGACCCAGTCGGTGGCGCTCCGGTAGGGGAACTGCTCCTTGCGGATGAAGTTGTTCAGCCGGAACGTGGCCGGGTCGACGCCGAGCTCGTAGGCGGCGGTCTGGACCAGGCGCTCGATCATGAACGAGGCCTCGGTGACCCGGAACGAGCAGCGGTAGGCGACCCCGCCGGGGGCCTTGTTCGTGTAGTAGCCGTCGGCCTCCACGAACGCCGCCGGGATGTCGTAGGAGCCGGTCACGATGTGGAACAGCCCCACCCTGAACTTCGTGGGCTGGGCGTCGGCGTAGAAGGCCCCCTCGTCGGCGATCACCTTCACGTGGAGCCCGGTGATCCTCCCGTCCTTCACCGCGAGCCGCCCGGTCATGTGGTAGTCGCGGGCGAACCCGGTGGAGATCAGGTTCTCGGTCCGCTCCTCGATCCACTTCACGGGCCGCCCGAGCAGGAGCGAGGCGGCGGTGGCCACCACGTAGCCGGGGTAGACCGGGACCTTGTTCCCGAAGCCCCCGCCGATGTCCGGCGAGACGATCCGGATCTTGTGCTCGGGGAGGCCGGCGACGAGGGCGAACACGGTCCGGACGGCGTGCGGCGCCTGGGAGGTCATGTAGAGCGTGGCCTTCCCGGTGGCGGGGTTCACGTCGGCCACGATCCCGCAGGTCTCGAGCGGCGAGGGGTGCGACCGCGGGTAGTGGGTGGAGAGCTCCACCACCCGGTCGGCCTCGGCGAAGGCCCGCTCGGTGGCCTCCCGGTCGCCGGTCTCCCAGTGGAAGATGTGGTTGTCGGCCTGTCCCTCCTTCTCGTCCCGGATCAGCGGCGCCCCGGGCTCCATGGCCCGGAAGGGGTCGGTGACGGGGTCGAGCGGCTCGTAGTCGACGTCGATCAGCTCGAGCGCGTCCTTCGCCACGTACCGGTCCTCGGCGATCACCGCCGCCACCTCCTGGCCCTGGAAGCGGACCTTGTCGGTGGCCAGCACGGCCTGGGTGTCGCCGGAGAGCGTCGGCATCCAGGCCAGGTTGTGCTGGGCGAGCAGCTCACCGGTGACCACGGCCACGACCCCGGGGAGCGCCTGGGCCCTCGAGGTGTCGATGCCCCTGATCCGGGCGTGGGCGAAGGGGCTCCGCAGGATCGCCATCCAGAGCATCCCGGGGAGCTCGATGTCGTCGACGTAGTTCCCCCTGCCCCGGATGAACCGGTCGTCCTCGAACCGCTTGACGCTGTGCCCGACGCCGCGGACCTCGCGTGCCTCGACCGCCATCGTCCGTTCCTCCTCCCGCCCCCGCCGCTCACACCGCCGCGGCCGGGCGCTCTTCGGCCATCCTCCGCGCCGCCCACCGGACGGCCTTCACGATGTTCACGTAGCCGGTGCAGCGGCAGATGTTGCCGGAGATGGCCCACCGGATGTCCTCCTCGGTGGGGTCCGGGTTCTGCTCGAGGAGCGCCTTGGCCACGAGCATCATGCCCGGGGTGCAGAACCCGCACTGGAGCCCGTGCTCCTCCTTGAACCCCTCCTGGATCGGGTGGAGCGCGCCGTCCCGCGCGAGCCCCTCGACCGTCGTGACCTCCCGGCCGTCGGCCTGGACCGCGAGCACCGTGCAGGACTTCACCGGGACCCCGTCCAGGAGCACGGTGCACGCGCCGCAGCTCGTGGTGTCGCACCCCACGTGGGTGCCGGTGAGGTCGAACACCTCGCGGATCAGGTGGACCAGGAGGAGCCGCGGCTCGACGTCCGCCGAACGCTGCACCCCGTTCACGGAAAGGCTGATCTCCATCGTCGCCTCCTGCCTCACGCGGCCCGCGCCTGCGCCGCGGCGGCGGCCAGGCCACGGCGGACGAAGACCTCGACCACGTGGCGCTTGTACTCGGCGGAGCCCCGCACGTCGGTGACGGGGCTCGCGGCCCGGGCGGCGAGGCGGGCGGCCTCGGCGAACGCCTCCTCGGTGGGCTCGGCACCGGCGAGGGCCGCCTCCGCCGCCTCCGCCCGGAGGTTCGTGGGGCCCACCGCGGCCAGGCCGATCCCCGCCCGGCCGATCCGGCCGTCCTGCATCTCGAGGTGGACGGCGACGGCCACCGTGGCGAAGTCGCCCACCTTCCGCTCGAGCTTGAGGTAGGTGCCGCCCACGGGGCCCGCCGGGGCCGGGACCCGCACCTCGGTGAGCAGCTCGTCGGGCTCGAGGGCGGTGGTGAAGGTGTCGCGGAAGAGCTCGCGGACGGGGATCTCTCGCTCGCCGCGGCGGCTCCGCGCGACCACCGTCGCCCCCAGCGCGAGCATCACCGCCCCCCAGTCCCCGGAGGGGTCGGCGTGGGCGAGGGAGCCCCCGACCGTGCCGAGGTTGCGCACGAGCGGGTCGGAGATCTGGGGCGCGGCCGCGGCGATCGCCGGGTACCGCCCGCGGAGCGAGGCCTCCCGCTCGAGCGTCGCGTGGCGGACCATGGCCCCGATCCTGAGGTGCCCGCCCTCCTCGACGAGCCCGTCGAGGCCGGGCACCCGGTTCACGTCGACGAGGAGCGCGGGCGCGGCGAGGCGGAACTTGAGCAGGGGGATGAGGCTCTGGCCGCCGGCCAGGACCTTGGCCTGGTCGCCGTGCTCCGCGAGGAGGTCGACGGCCTCCTCGAGGCTCCCCGGCCTGCGGTAGTCGAACCGTGGGGGCAGCATGCGTGACCTCCTCGGACGGCGGTTCCCGCGGATGGCTCGAGGAGGACCGCGACGCGCGACACCGTCCCGCCCTCGCGGTCCGGGCGGCCTTCCCCCCGTACCACGGCCATCCGCCCCTCCTGGACGTGGAGCGCCGTTCGTCGGCGCCTTCAACGTCGCTTCTCGACGAAGCTGATGGGCGGATTATCAGCCTCGGCGCGCAACCCAGTCAAGGCGCGCGGTCGTTGCGCACGTCGACGTCCGAGGCCGTGGCCCCGAGGGGCTCCCGGGGCGCGGGAGCGGCGGCCGGCGCGGGGGTGGGTGACCGGGTCGGGGCCACCGCCTATCATCGGGCGGGTGCGGGAGCGGTTCGTCTCGGCGGCCGAGGTCGGTGAGCGCCTCGGGGTCTCCCCCGACACCGTCACCAGGTGGTGCCGGGAGGGTCGGATCCCCGGGATCAAGCCGGGCCGGGACTGGCGGATCCCGGCCTCCGTGATCGAGGACCTGCTCGAGGGGCGCCCGGCCCGGCACTGGTCCGCGGACCTCGAGCGCCGGCTGCGCGCCCTCCGCGGGCCCGCCCACGTGCTCTGCCTCCTGCCGGGGCGGGCGCACGACGCGCGGCGGTTCGCCGGGGTGCTCGAGGGGCTCGAGCCCTCGCTCCGCCGGGCCCCGGAGCCGCCCCGCGGGCCGGTCGCGGGCATCCTCCCCCGGACGGTGCTCCTGGCCGCGCTCCGGGCGACCGCCGAGGCGGAGCTGGAGCTGCTCGAGGGAGCCGACGAGGCCGTCGTGCTCCGGTTCGTGGGACGGGACGGGGCGTCCGCGCTCCGACAGGAGCGCCGGATCGACCGGCTGGCCCGCGCGCGCGGCCGCGTGGTCCTCTGCCTGGCCCCGCTCGGGGAGGGGGTGGAGCTCGGGGCGCTCCTCCCGCTCCACACCCACCTGCTCCTCGGCGCCATCCACGGGCCATCGTGGCTCTCCCGCAGCGAGGCGCCGGCCTGGGCGACGGGCGCCGGGGGGGCGTGAGGTGCTGCCGCCGCGGTTCGACTATCGCGCGCCCCGCACGCTCGAGGAGGCCCTGGCCATCCTGGCCGAGCTCGGGCCCGGGGCCCGGCCCCTCGCCGGCGGGCAGAGCCTGATCCCGCTCCTCAAGCTCCGGGCGGCCCGGCCCTCCTGCCTCGTGGACCTGCGCCACCTGGGCCTCGACGGGTTCGGGGAGGAGGACGGCCACCTGGTCCTCGGGGCCACCGTCACCCACGCGGCGCTCGAGCGCTCGGCGCTCGTCCGGGACCGGTACCCGCTGCTCCACGACGCGGCCCGGGTGATCGCCGACCCCCTGGTCCGCAACCTCGGGACCGTCGGCGGGTCGGCGGCGCACGCGGACCCGGCGGGGGACTGGGGCCCGGTCCTCCTCGCCGCCCGGGCGGTCCTGGTCGCGGCGGGCCCGGCCGGGGAGCGGGGGATCCCGGCGGACGGGTTCTTCGTGGGGAGCTTCGAGACCGCCCTCGCCCCCGGGGAGCTCCTGGTCCGGATCCTGGTCCCGCGCCGGCCCCGGGCGGGGGGCGCCTACCACAAGCTGCGGCGACGGGTCGGCGACTTCGCCACCGTGGGGGTGGCGGTGGACCTACAGGTCGATGCCGCGGGGGCGATCGAGGACTGCGGGATCGGCATGAGCGGGGTGGGGCTCTCCTACGTCCGCGCCGCCAAGGCCGAGGAGCACCTCCGGGGCCGCCGCCCCGACCGGGCCGCGCTCCGGCGGGCCGCCGAGATCGCCGCCGAGGAGGTCCACCCCGTCTCCGACCACCGCGGCTCGGCGCGCTACAAGCGCGAGCTGGTCCGGGTGTTCGCCCTCCGGGGGCTCGAGCGGGCCCTGGAGCGGGCGACGGCCTGAGCCGATTTCCCTCTCGGCGGCCCCTGGGTTTATATTCGGCCCCGTAGCCACCTTCCGTCGAAAGGAGGCACCCGTGAGGCGCATCGCGGTGACCGTCAACGGGGTCCGGCGAGAGGCGGAGGTGGAGCCGCGCCAGCTGCTCGTCTACTTCCTGCGGGAGCAGCTCGGCCTCACCGGCACCAACGTCGGCTGCGACACCTCGAGCTGCGGGGCGTGCACGGTGCTCCTCGACGGGGAGTCCGTGAAGTCCTGCACGCTGCTCGCCGTGCAGGCCGACGGCCGGGAGGTGACGACGATCGAGGGGCTCGCGCAGGACGGGCAGCTCCACCCGGTGCAGGAGGCCTTCCACCGCAACCACGGCCTCCAGTGCGGCTACTGCACGCCGGGGATGGTGATGGCCGCGGTCTCCTACCTCAAGGAGAACCCGACCCCCTCCGAGGAGGAGGTCCGCCTCGCGCTCGAGGGGAACCTCTGCCGCTGCACCGGCTACCAGAACATCGTGAAGGCGATCCTGGACGCCGCCCAGCGCATGAGCGGCGCCCGGGTGTGAGGGGGGGTCCTGACGATGGCGATGACCCAGGAGCGCTACGTCGGGCGCGAGGTCCTCAGGAAGGAGGACCCGGAGTTCCTGACCGGGCGGGCCAGGTACACGGACGACCTCGCGCTGCCAGGGATGCTCTGGATGCACGTCGTGCGCAGCCCCTTCGCCCACGCTCGCATCAAGAAGGTCGACGTGTCGAAGGCCCTGGCGATGGATGGGGTGGTCGCCGCGTTCTCCGGCCAGGACCTCGAGTGGGCCGCGCCCCTACTGATGGCCTGGCCCGTCACGCAGGACCTCAACAACCCCCCGCACTACCCGCTGGCCAGGGACAAAGCCCGGTACCAGGGCGACGGGGTGGCGGTGGTGGTCGCGACGTCCCGCGGGCTCGCCGCCGACGCCGCGGAGGCGGTGGAGGTCGAGTACGAGCCGCTCCCGGCCGTGGTCGACGTCGAGGCGGCGCTCGAGCCCGGGGCGCCGGTGGTCCACGATGAGTTCGGCACGAACCACTGCTACACGTGGACCCTCACGAACGGCGACGTGGAGAAGGTGTTCGCGGAGGCCCCGGTGGTGGTGAAGGAGCGCTACCGGGTGCAGCGGCAGGTCCCCAACGCGATGGAGCCCCGGGCGGTCCTGGTGGAGCCGAATCTGGCCACCGGGCAGTTCACGATGTGGACGTCGAGCCAGATCCCCCACGTGGTGCGGACGGCCATGGCCCTCACCACGGGGATCGCCGAGTCGAAGCTCCGCATCATCGCGCCGCGGGTCGGGGGCGGGTTCGGCTCGAAGCTCCAGGTGTACCCAGAGGAGGCGCTCGCGCTCGAGCTCGCGCGGCGGCTGGGGCAGCCGGTCAAGTGGACCGAGACGAGGTCGGAGAACTACCTCGCCACGCACCACGGGCGGGATCAGGTCCAGGAGATCGAGATCGCGGCCGACGAGGAGGGGAGGATCCGCGGGTACCGGGCGAGGGTCCTGGCGAACATGGGCGCCTACCTCCGGATCATCGCCCCCGGGACCCCGCTGCTCGGGGCCTTCCTCTACTGCGGGTGCTACGGAGGCGACGCGTACCACATGGAGCTGAGGGGGGTCTTCACCAACACCACCCCGGTCGATGCCTACCGTGGCGCCGGTCGACCGGAGGCGACGAACGCGATCGAACGAGCCATCGACGCCCTCGCGCGCAGGGTGGGCAAGGACCCGGCGGAGATCCGGCGGATGAACTTCCTGCCCGCCTTCACGGAGCCGACGAAGTCGGTCGGTGGGCTCACGATCGATTCCGGCGACTACCAGGCGACCCTGGACAAGGCCCTCGAGCTCTTCGGCTACGAGGAGCTCCGGAAGGAGCAGCGGGAACGCCGGGAGCGGGGGGACGTGAGGCAACTGGGGATCGGGTTCTCCACGTACCTGGAGAACTGCGGCTGGGGCCCGTCCCGCATCATCGGCAACGTCCTCAAGTACGCCGGCGGCGGCTGGGAGGCTGCGACGATTCGCTGCCACCCGACCGGGAAGGTCGTCCTCGTGGTGGGGACTATGCCGCACGGGCAGGGCCACGAGACGACCTTCGCCCAGATCGTGGCCGATGAGCTCGGCGTCCCGGTGGAGGACGTGGAGGTCCTCTTCGGCGACACCGACGTCGCGCCGAACGGGTGGGACACGTACGGAAGCAGGAGCGCGGCCGTCGGGACCCCGGCCGTGTACCGCGCCGCGAAGAGGATCATCGAGAAGGCGCGGAAGATCGCCGCGCACGAGCTGGAGGTCGCGGAGAGCGACGTGGAGTACGAAGGGGGGAGGTTCTTCCTCCGGGGGGCTCCAGACGTGTCTCGGACGATCCCCGCGATCGCGTTCTCGGCCTGGACGGGGCACAACCTCCCCCCCGACGTCGAGCCCGGGCTCGAGGCCTCGGCGTTCTTCGACCCGGAGAACCTCGTGTTCCCGTTCGGTGCGCACATCTGCGCGATCGAGGTGGACACCGAGACCGGCGAGACGCGGATCGTCAAGTACGTCGCGGTGGATGACGTCGGCACGATCGTGAACCCGCAGATCGTGGACGGCCAGGTCGTCGGCGGGGTGATCCAAGGGATCGCGGAGGCGTTGTACGAGGAGGCCGCCTACGACGAGAACGGCCAGCTCCTCTCGGCGAACATGGCGACCTACGCGGTCCCGGCGGCATCGGAGGTCCCCTCGATCATCATCGGCAGGCATGTGACGCCCTCGACGACGAACGAGCTCGGCATCAAGGGGGTGGGGGAGACCGGGACGATCGCATCGCCGGCCGCCGTGCTGAACGCGGTCGTCGACGCGCTCTCGCACCTCGGGGTCACCCAGATCGAGCGGCCGGCCACTCCGGAGAACGTCTGGAGAGCGATCCAGCGGGCGAAGGGAGGTGCCGCATGATCCCCGCGCCCTTCGAGTACGAGCGGGCCGACTCGGTCCAGCACGCGATCGACCTGCTCTCGGCCAACGAGGAGGCGAAGCTCCTGGCCGGCGGGCACTCGCTCCTGCCCCTCATGCGCCTGCGGCTGGCCCGCCCGTCGATGCTCGTCGACATCGGCCGGCTCCGCGACCTCTCCTACGTCCGCGAGGAGGGGGACGTGGTGGCGATCGGGGCGCTCACGCGCTGGCACGACCTGGCGGGCAGCGAGGTGCTCCAGCGGGCCTGCCCGATCGTCTCCCACACCGCGGCCGGGATCGGCGACCCCCAGGTCCGGCACATGGGGACGATCGGCGGTTCGGTGGCCCACGCCGACCCCGCCTCGGACATCCCGGCGGTCCTGGTGGCCCTCGGGGCGGAGCTGCGGGCCCGGGGGCCGGGCGGGGAGCGGACCATCCCGGCGGGGGAGTTCTTCCAGGGGCTCTTCACCTCGGCCCTGGCCCCGAACGAGGTGCTCACCGAGGTCCGTGTCCCCAGGACCGAGGGGCGGGGGTGGAGCTACCTCAAGTTCCACCGGCGGGCCCAGGACTGGGCGATCGTGGGGGTGGCCGCGCTGGCGGGCGACGGCGGCCCGCCGGCCGTGGCCCTCACCAACATGGGCGACCGGCCGATCCGGGCGGCCGGCGTCGAGGAGGCCCTGGCCGGGGGCGCGAGCCCCGCGGAGGCGGCGGAGCGGGCGGCGGAGGGGACGAACCCGCCCTCCGACCCCTTCGGGAGCGCGGAGTACCGCCGGGAGCTCGCCAAGGTGCTCGTGCGCCGGGCCCTCGAGGCGGCCATGGCCGGCGGCCGCTGAGGCCGCCGAGCGCCGCCGCCGAGCCGGGCCGCTGCGGGCGGGTCGTTGCCCGACCCGCTCGCGGTCTTTGACGCCGGCCGCGGGCGGCGATTGGATGGTGGGCGATGGAGCCCGCCGAGGTCGCCGCGGACTGGTTCTCGGAGCACGGGGTCCGGGTGCTCGCGACCCTGGGCGTCGCGGTGGTGGTGACCGTCGTCGCCCGGCTGCTCGTGCGGAGGTTCCGCCGCAAGCTCGAGGGGGTCTCGAGCGTCACCCAAGAGCTGAACGTCCAGCGGGCGGCCACCCTCACGAGCGCGCTCTCGGCGGCGGCGGTGGTGGTGATCTGGACCCTCGCCGTGCTGATGATCCTGAACGAGGTCACCAACATCGCCCCCCTGCTCGCCTCGGCCGGGGTCGCCGGGGTCGCGCTCGGCTTCGGCGCCCAGAGCCTGGTGCGGGACGGGCTGTCGGGGTTCTTCATCCTCCTGGAGAACCAGTTCGGCGTGGGCGACGTCGTCGAGTTCCAGACCACGGCCGGGCCCGTCTCCGGCAAGGTCGAGAGCCTCACGCTCCGGGTGACGGTCCTCCGGGCCTTCGACGGCACCCTCCACGTCGTGCCGAACGGGAACATCCAGGTGGTCTCGAACAAGTCGCGGGGCTGGGCGCGGGCGATCGTCGACGTCCGGATCGCGTACGGCGAGGACGTCGAGCGGGTGCGGGAGGTCCTCGAGGAGCTGTTCGAGGAGGTGCGGGGGGATCCGCTCCTGCGGGAGTGGGTGATGGACGGGCCGAGCATCCTGGGGATCGAGGCCCTGGCCGACTACGCCCTCGTGATCCGGGTCGTGGCCGAGACCCGGCCCTCCAAGCGGTGGGACGTGGAGCGGAGCCTCCGGGAGCGGATCGCCCGCCGCCTCGACCAGCGCGGGATCCGGGTGCCGCTGCCGCCGACCGTGGTCCGTCCCGGCGAGGCCGGCCAGGGTCGCTGACCGCGGCGCGGACGTCGCGCCGGCCGCGGACGCCGGCCAGGGTCGCTGACCCCGGCCGCGGACGCCGTCCCTGCGGGCCGCCCCCGAGGAGCCCGGGGGACCCCCCTGGAAGCCGTGGCCGGGCCCCGTCATCTCTCCATGTGGAGACGACGGAAGGCGGCCGCGGGTGACCGCGGCAGCACGAGCCCGGAAGGAGGTGAAGCGCGATGCTCGCTCGGACCTGGATGGACGTGGACGAGCTGTTCCGCCGGATCGAGCGGGACTTCGCGGACCTCTTCGGGCGGAGCTTCTGGGGCACCGCCCGCGACGCGCGGGTGACCCCTCCGATGGAGGTCCTGCGCAAGGAGGGTGAGCTCGTGGTGCGGGTGGAGCTGCCGGGCATCGACCCGGAGAAGGTGGACGTGACCCTCGAGGACAACGTCCTCCGCATCCGGGCCGAACGCGGTGGGGAGCTCCCGGAGGGCGTCGAGCCCCTGCGCCGTGAGTTCGCCTACGGGACCTTCGAGCGGGAGGTGACGCTCCCGGAGGGGATCCAGGCCGACAAGCTCACCGCGCGGTACGAGGCGGGGATCCTCGAGGTGACCGTCCCGTACGAGGTCCGCGCGGCCCGGAAGATCCCGGTGGAGATCGGCGCGGGCGAGAGGAAGGCGCTCGCGGCCTGATCCCCGCGGGCCGGGGCCGGCGGCCCCTCGGCGGGCCGCCACCGGCCCGTTCGCCGGCGCCCGCCCCGACCCGGGCGACCGGGCCCGGGGCGGGCGTCGGTCGGGCCCGTGAGGGCCGGATCCCGGGCCCCGTGAGGGCCGGATCCCGGGCCCGTGAGGGCCGGATCCCGGGCCCCGTGAGGGCCGGATCCCGGGCCCCGGGCGCGGGGCCCGGTGGGGAACGACTTCGAACGGGAAGGAGGTGAGGAGCCATGTCGCTCGGGCTGCTGCTGCTCAGGGTGGTGGGCGCCCTGTTCGTGGGCCACGGCACCCAGAAGCTGTTCGGGTGGTTCGGGGGCGACGGCCTGGACGGCACCGGGGCCTGGATGGGGTCCCTCGGCTTCCGCCGCGGCCGCGTCTGGGCCGGGGTGGCCGGGCTCGCCGAGTCGCTGGGCGGCCTGCTGCTCGCGCTCGGGTTCCTCACCCCGCTGGCGGCGGCCGCGATCGTCGGCGTCATGACGACCGCCGTGCTGGCCGTCCACCTGCGGAACGGGGTGTGGAACTCGAACGGCGGGTACGAGCTCCCGCTCGTGTACGCGACGGCGGCCACGGCGCTCGCGTTCACCGGGCCCGGCGCCTACAGCCTGGACCAGGTGATCGGCCTCGCGATCGACCCGGTGACGTCGGGGGTGCTCGCCCTGGTCCTCGGGCTGCTCACCGGGACCCTCGTGAACGCGCTCCGGGTCGAGCCGGTGGCGGCCGGGGCCCCCAGCCCCGAGGAGCGTGTCGCGGCCTGAAGCCGCCGGCCGTTCGAAGGCGGACGGCCCGCCGCTCGCGGCGGGCCGTCACGCATCGGGGCGTCGCCGCGCCCGGGCTCAGGCGAGGCCCCCTCGGAGCCACCTGGCGACGGCGTCCACGATGAGCTGGACGGCGATCGCGGTCAGCAGGAGCCCCATGATCCTGGTCACGAAGTGGATCGCGCTGGGCCGGATCACCCGGGCGACCACCGTCGCGAGCCGGAGCGCCAGGAGGACGAGGCCGAGGGCGAGCGCGATCCCGCCGGCCACCGCCAGCCGTTCCGGGAGCTCCTCGTGGCGTCGCATCGCGAGGACCGTCTGGACGATCGCGCCGGGCCCGGCCAGCCAGGGCGTGCCGAGGGGAACGAGCGCGAGGCTCGCATCCTCGGGCACCCCAGCGGCCGGATCCCCGCCCCGGAGCATCTCGGCGGCGACGAGGAGCAGGAGGAGCCCGCCCGCCACCATCAGGCTCTCCAGGCTGATCGAGAGGTAGGCGAGGAGCGCCTGGCCGAAGGCGGCGAAGGTCGCGAGCACGCCCGCCGCGGCGAGCACCGCGAGGTAGGCCGCGCGGTGGCGTTCGCGGGGGGTCCGTCCCTCGGTGAGGGCCAGGAAGAACGGCACCGAGCCGATGGGGTCGAAGATCACGACGAAGGTGACGAGGGTCTCCCCGAACACCCGCCAGGGCACGGCGGGATGCTACCCGGGCTCGGCACCCAGTGCGCGACGCAGCTTCGCCAGGGCCGCCGCCTCGATCTGCGCGACGCGCTGGAGGCTCACCCCGAGGCGCTGGCCCACCTCGCGGAGGGTCTCGGGCTGGCGCCCCCCAGGCCGTAGCGGGCCTCCAGCACCTCCCGCTCCCGGGGGGAGAGGGTCTGTTCGGCCGCCCGGATCAGCCGCTCGACCTCGGCCTCCACGAGCACCTCCTCGAGCTCCTCCTCGGCCTCGCGGTCGGCGAGGAGCTCCTCGAGGGTGCGGTCGGAGCCCGGCGCGGCGGGCGCCTCGAGCGGCACCGGGCTCCCGAGGAGGGGCGCGAGGGCGGCCGCGTCGTCCACGCTGAGCTCGGCCCGCTCCGCCAGCTCCTCCCAGGACGCCCAGGGCCGCTCGGCCCGGGCCTCGGCCAGGCTCCGGAGCTGCCGGCGCTTCGACTCCGGGAGCCGGACGGCGCCCACGTGCTCACGGACCGCGCGGGAGAGGGCGTGGCGGACCCACCAGGCGGCGTAGGCGCCGAAGGGCGTCCCGCGGCGCCAGTCGAACCGCTCTGCCGCCCGGAGGAGCGCGAGGGTGCCCTCCTGGAACAGGTCGAGGACCGGGAGGCCCGACCACCGGTACCGGTTGAGCAGCCGGACCACGAGCGGAAGGTGCGCGGCCACGAGCCTCCGCTTCGCGTCGGTGCCGCGGCGGACCCGTTCCTCGAGCTCGGCCCGGGCCGCCGGCTCGAGCCCGCCGTCGGCTTCGAGCCGGGCGCGGGCCTCCAGGCCCTCGGCCACGGCCCGGGCCAGCTCCCGCTCCTCCTCGGGGCTGAGGCCCCGGCGGGCCCCCACCTCCTCGAGGAGCCGGCGGACCAGGAGGCGTTCCTCTTGGAAGACCACGGGCCCAACGCTACGCGCCGCGGGCCCGGTACGCTTTCGGCTATGGGGAAGCTGCCGTTCTCGACCGTGGAGGAGCTGCAGGAGGCGCTCCGTCGGGAGCACTACCTGGCGGACCGTGGGCTCGCGACCGCGATCTTCCTCGCGGTCTCGCTCGACAAGCCGCTCCTGCTGGAGGGGGAGGCCGGCGTGGGCAAGACCGAGGTCGCGAAGGTCCTCGCCTCGCTCCTCGGCCGGCGGTTGATCCGCCTCCAGTGCTACGAGGGGATCGACGCCGCCCAGGCGCTCTACGAGTGGAACTACTCCCGGCAGCTGATCGCCGCACGGGCGATGGAGGCCGAGCGGGCCGAGGCCCACGTCGAGGACCTCTTCGGCCCGGAGTTCCTGGTCGAGCGGCCGCTGCTCGCCGCGATCCGGGCCGGCGCGGAGGCCGTCCTCCTCGTCGACGAGCTGGACCGGGCCGACGACGAGTTCGAGGCGTTCCTCCTCGAGATCCTCTCGGAGTTCGCGGTGACCATCCCCGAGATCGGGCCGGTCGTCGCCGAGGAGCCGCCGGCGGTCGTGGTGACCTCGAACCGCACCCGGGAGCTCCACGACGCCCTCAAGCGCCGCTGCCTCTACCACTGGATCGACCACCCCTCGCTGGAGCGGGAGGTGGAGATCATCGAGCTCCGCGCCCCCGGCGTGTCCCGGACCCTCGCGCGAGAGGTGGCGCGGGCCGTGGCCCGGCTCCGCGCGATGGACGTCGCGAAGCGGCCGGGGGTGGCGGAGACGATCGACTGGGCCAACGCCCTCGCGTTCCTGGGGGTGGAGCACCTCGACGGGGAGGTGGCCGCGGCCACGCTCGGCGCGGTGCTCAAGGACCACGAGGACCAGGAGCTCGCGCGGTCCAGGCTCGGGGAGCTGGTCGGGGAGGTCGGGGCCGGGGAGGATGGCTGACGCCGAGGTCCTGGCGCGCCTGGTGGGGTTCGGGCGCGAGCTGCGGCGGCTGGGCCTGCCGGTCGGGACGGGGCGGATCCTCACGTTCTGCCGGGCCGCGGCGGCCCTCGCGCCCCTGGACCGGGCGTCCCTGTACTGGGCCGGTCGGGCCTCGCTGATCTCCCGGCCCGAGGACGTCGAGGTCTACGACCGGGCCTTCGAGCGGTGGTTCGCCGCGGCCGCCTCCGTGGGCGCGGGCGGCCTCGCGGTCCCGGGCTCGCCCCCGCCCGACGGCGGCGGCGCTCGCGAGGAGCCTCCCGACCTGGAGGTGGAGGTGGGCGGGAGCGCCGCGGCCTGGCGCCCGGCCGGGGAGGGCGAGGAGCCGGAGGGCGAGGCCGCCGTCCGCCTCGTGGCGAGCGCGGCCGAGGTGCTCCGGACCAAGTCCTTCGACGCGCTCACCGAGGAGGAACGGGGCCGGACCGCCCGCCTCATCCGCGACCTCGAGCTCCGGCTGCCGGAGCGGCGGACCCGGAGGCTCCGCCCCCACCCGCGGGGGGGCCGGTTCGACGTCCGGCGGACCCTCCGCCGGGCGGTCCGCACCCACGGCGAGCCCTTCCGCCGGGCGTGGCGGTCCCGGGGGAGCCGGACGCGGCCGCTGGTCCTGATCCTCGACGTCTCGGGCTCGATGGCCCCCTACTCCCGGGCCCTGCTCCAGTTCGCCTACGCGGCGATGGCCGCGGGGCGGAAGGTCGAGGCGTTCTGCTTCGGCACCCGCCTCACCCGGGTGACCCGGACCCTGCGGACCAGGGACCCCGACCGCGCCCTGCGGGAGGTGGGTCGCCTGGTCGAGGACTGGGAGGGCGGGACGCGGATCGGGGAGTCGCTCCGCGCGCTCCTGGACGGTTGGAGCCAGCGGGCGGCGCTCCGGGGGGCCGTGGTCGTGCTCTGCTCCGACGGCCTGGAGCGGGGGGACCCCGAGCTGCTCCGCCGGCAGATGGAGCGCCTGCACCGCCTCGCGCACCGGGTGGTGTGGGTGAACCCGCTCAAGGGGAGCCCCCGCTACGAGCCCCTGGCCCGGGGGATGGCGGCGGCGCTCCCCTCGATCGACGTCTTCCTCCCCGGGCACAACCTGGCGAGCCTGGAGGAGCTCGCCGGCGTGCTCGGCTGAAGCCGGGCGCCGTCCGGCGGCCGAGGCGTGCCAGCTAGGTCTCGCTCCCGCCGCCGGGGCGGGGGGACGGCGTTCCACGGTCGCGCGGGCCGGCGGGCGCGGTCGCCGCGGCGTCCTCGCCCGGCGTGAGCGCAGCCAGCAGGCACTCCTCGGGGGGGTGCCCGTTCGCGGCCAGCACCTCGAGCAGCGCGCCACGGAGGCCTTGGAGCGCCGCCGGCGAGAGGTGCCGCCACAGGCGGCGCTCGAGGCTCGCGAGGAGCACGGGGGTGGCGACGGCCAGGCGCCGCCGCCCGCGGGGGGTGATCTCGGCGTAGGTCACGCGCCGGTCGGTCGCGCAGGCGATGCGCCGCACGAGCCCCGCCTCCGCCATCCGGTCCACGAGTCGGGTCAGCCCGCTCTTCGAGAACAGGACGGCCTCGGCGAGCTCGTGCATCGGCAGCCGGCCCTCGGGCGCGCCCTCCAGCCGGGCGAGGACGTCGTACCAGGTGAGCGGGAGGCCCGCCTCCCGCTCCAGCTCCTCGCCCAGCCCCTCGGCCAGCACCGTCGCGGCCCGCTGCAGCGCGAGCCAGGCGCTCAGCCGCTCCCGTCGGTCCGTCGTCCCCGCCACCTCCATCGCCACGGTACCCCGTCGAAGGTTGACGCTGCAACGGTGTCGGGCGTATCGTTGTCGCAACAACGATTGTATCGGCAAGGACCCCGTGCCGGGGTCCGCGGAGAGAGGGAGGGAACCATGACCGACCGCACCGAGACCGGCCGCGCGATCGCCGGCGTCGAGCTGCCCGAGCCCGGCGCCTGGGGCTTCGACCCCGCGCACTCCAGCATCACCGCGGTCGCCCGGCACCTCATGGTGACCAAGGTCCGGGGCACGTTCGAGCGGTTCTCCGGGACCATCCACGTGGCCGAGCGACCCGAGGACTCCTGGGTGGAGGTGGAGATCGACGCCTCGTCGATCGACACCGGGGTCCCGGACCGCGACGCGCACCTCCGGTCGCCGGACTTCCTGGACGTCGAGCGCTACCCGACGATCGCGTTCCGCAGCACCGGGCTCGAGCCGCTCGGGGGGACGCGGTTCCGCCTGCCCGGGGAGCTCACGATCCGCGGCGTGACCCGGCCGGTGGTCCTCGAGGCGGAGTACCTGGGGGCGGTGACCGACCCCTGGGGGAACCGGAAGGTCGGGTTCAGCGCGACCGGCGAGATCGACCGCGAGGAGTTCGGCATGACCTGGAACCAGGTGCTCGAGGCCGGGGGCGTCCTGGTGGGGCCGAAGCTCAAGGTCGAGATCGAGGTCCAGGCGGCCCGTGCCGAGGAGCGCGCGGCCTGAGGCCCGCCCGGAGGCCGGCCTCCCTTGACCGGCGCCGGGGCCCGGCGGTACACCGGTGGCCGGCGAGGAAAGGAGGGGGCCATGGCCATGGTGGACCTCACGGTGAGCGTCGAGGACCGGCCGGGCACGCTGGCCGACATCGGCGAGGCCCTCGGGAGGGCCGGGGTGAACATCGAGGGCTTCGCCGGGTTGGGCGTCGAGGGCCGGGGCATCATCCACCTCCTCGTGGCCGACGCCGCCGCGGCGCGGAAGGCGCTCGAGGAGGCCGGGATGAAGGTCGAGGGCGAGGCCGAGGCGGTCGTCCTCGAGTGGGCCGCGGACGCCGACCGGCCGGGGGCCCTCGGGGAGGCGGCCCGCAAGATCGCGAACGCCGGCGTGAACATCCGCACGGCCTACGTCGCGACCCACGACCGCGGGGTCTTCGTCACCGAGGACAACGAGAGGGCCCGGCAGGCGCTCGGGATCTAGCCGGTCCCGGCGGCGCGGCGCGGAGCGGGGTCGGCCCCACGGGCCGGCCCCGCTCGCTGCCCGGCCCCGGGTCGGCGCCCGGCTCCCGTTCGGTGCCCGCCCGGGATCCCCTCGTCGGGCTCAGGAGCCCGCCGCCCGGTAGGCCCGGTCGAGCAGCTCGACCGGGTGGAGCACCGGGACGTCGAGGCCGAGGGCCCGGAGCCCCGCGGCGATCTGCATCGTGCACCCGGGGTTCGCGGACGCGACCGCGTCCGGCCGGAGCGAGGCGATGGCCTCCGCCTTCCGCCGCATGAGCTCGCCCGCCATCCCGGGCTGGAGCACGTTGTAGAGGCCCGCCGCGCCGCAGCACCGGTCGCCCTCCGGGATCTCGAGCAGCTCGAGCCCGGGGATCGCCGCGAGGAGGGCCCGGGGCTGCTCCCGGATCCGCTGGGCGCGGAGCGCGTGGCAGGCGTCGTGGTAGGCGACCCGGGCGAAGCCGGGGTTCCCGGCCGGGGCCCGGATCCCTCCTTCGTGCAGGAGCTCGAGGACGTCGCGGGCCCGCCCGGCGAGCTGCTCCCCCTCGCCCCCCACGAGCTCCCCGTAGGCCTTGAGGTGCGCGCCGCACCCCGCGGCGTTCGCCACCACGAGCTCGGCCCCGGCGAACGCGGCCAGGTTCCGCCTGGCCATCCGCCGGGCCGCGCCGAGGCGGCCGTGGTGGGCGGCGAGCGCCCCGCAGCAGGCCTGCCCGCGGGGGACCACCACCCTCCACCCGTTCCGCGCAAGGACCCGGATCGTGGCCCGGTGGACCTCGCGGAACCAGCGGTCCTGCACGCAGCCGGTGAGGAGGGCAACGGTGCCGCGGGGCTCCCCCTCGGGCTCGACCAGGCGGGGGAGCCGCCGCCCGGCGCGCCCCCGGGGGAGGAGCGCCCGGACGCGCCGGGACAGGAACGGCCGGGCGAGGGGGGCGAGGCCGGCGGCGAGGGCGACCAGGCGGGGCCTGGGGAGGACCACCTCGAGGCCCAGCCGCTTGAGCGCGCGGACCCGGAGCGGCTGGAGCGGCTCGGCCTGGGCCCGGGCCCGCTCGATCATCCGCCCGAACGGGACGTGGGAGGGGCAGACGTCCTCGCAGGCCCGGCAGGCGAGGCAGAGGTCCATGTAGGAGCGGAAGGCGAGGTCGACCTCGGCCCGCCCCTCGGCCACCGCCCGCATCGCCGCGATCCGGCCCCGCGGGGAGGCCGTCTCGTCGCCGGTGAGCCGGTAGGTGGGGCAGTGGGGGAGGCAGAGCCCGCAGGCCACGCAGGTCGCGATGTCGTCGTCGGCGGGCGCGTCGGGGAGGGGCCAGCGGGGGGCCGGCGCCTCCTCGGGGCCGACGAACCGGACGCCGGGGGGCAGCTCCGCGCCGAGGATCGCCCCGCCCGGGGACCCCGCCGGCGGCCGGCCC
>FWPU01003330.1_pt1 | contig 40900 bp, 36 predicted proteins | sample 2228361 | NCBI WGS metagenome assembly FWPU01 (sample SAMEA103939777, study PRJEB20133) | metagenome | reverse complement strand
TTTATTTAAATAACAAAAATATACTAAAATAAAAAAAATATTAAGCTCTAAGCAAATGTATAAGCTGCAAAATAATAAAACTTGTAAAAAATGATTTGTTTAACCGCATTAAAGCGTATGCCAAAATAATTGGCGGAAAGAAATTAAATGCTGAAAGAAATCTCCACTGAAATTGAACACTTCCCAATATCCTAACGGAGGAGAAAATACTTTCAGCTAAAGGCAGCATCAAAAGAATAATTCCCACTCCATTCAAGACAGCAAAAAATAAAATACCGACTTGATCAATGTTTTTTTTATTTTTTATTGATGGAAATAATAAAACTACTCCTATTATAAAAACTAATGTTTCTAAAATACCAACATTTATAACGTGTCCACGAGTTACAATATCTTTTTCGGTAAAGTAAGGCCATTGAAATCTAAAAAAACTATCCAAAGTCAAATAGTTACCATAGGTAAAGGGCTGAGAATTACCTAGATAAAAATATTTTATTTCCAAAACAAGAGGGATTAGATAATATCCTGCTATTAATAAGCCAACTATTATCCCTCCGATACAGGCAATAGTTCTTCTTTGAACCAATAATTTTAAAAAATTATTTTTTCCTTCACGTATAACTATAAGCATCCAAAATAAAAAAGGTAAATAAATAAATGAGTAGATAAGAACCATCATTGGATGAGTTAAAGCAAGTAAAGCAATACTTATCGTAATTAAAAGTAAACCTCTAAATTGTTTCTCCTTCACAAAAAGCAGTATTCCTAGAAGAATTAGAGGCAACCAAATTGCTGAGAATAACTCAGGAAGTGCACCTCTTACATAGGTATTGAATATTTTGTAAGAGGAAAAAATATAGAAAAACGTTCCTACAAAAGCGTAGAGAGGCAAAAAATAATATCTAAGAAATAGATAAAAGAAAAATCCCGATAAAAAAACAGATAAAAAGTAAAGTATCTTTAAAACGATCTCAGGATCATAAATAAGATACATCAGAAAGGCTCCCAGATAATTGGGAATCTGATGTGCTACAATGGGTATGGGAAGACCGTAATTACCTAGACCATCAGACCAGCGTACTGGAAAATCACCATCTTTCAAAGCTAAGAAAAATTGAGTAAGAGAAGTAGCATGAGCAATATTATCGAATGTTTGCGGAAAACCTTGATGAATAAAAAGATCAAAGACAAAAATAGTTGATGCGATGAAGATACAAAAAATAAAAAAAAGTTCTTTTTTGCTACCCATGTATTGATAGTATAGAAAAAGAATGAGTAAAAAACAAAAAGACCATTTTAATTATTCTCCTTTAATCATCTATATCTTTCTTATTTTTACTCTTATTGCTTCTTCGCTGACTTTTGTTCCAGCAATATCAACTTTGACATTACCATTTACTCGAGAAAAATTATTTAGAGAATTTGTAAATGAAATAAAAAATATAGATTATCTTAATGCCCAAACATACTGGAAGTTTCGCGAATTTTATTCTCCTGGATCACTTATATTTTCTAAAAGAGGTATATCTTCTGATTTAATATCGAATACTCTTGCAATCATTAATATTCCTATTTCTTTATCTACAATGCATAATGCTTTTCTTGTCTATAAATCTCCTAAACTTGTCAGTATTGATTTTCTTGTTGAAGAACACGATTTGTCGCAAATTATTAATGATGAACTCAATTCAAAAACAATACTTTACAGCAATAGTAATACAGTTTTATACCAAGAAAATAATTTTTATAAATTGATATTCTTAAAACCGCAACAAGAGATGAAAAGAACAGTTGGATTTTTTGATTATGATAAAGCCGATAGAGAATTTACTGATAAAAAATATTGGTTAAATCTCACTCGTATTGAAAAATAATTAAATAATTATTCAGTGATTCTCATCTTAGTAATTTTTCTTTTAAATCGATAAAAGAATTTATTAAAAGGATTCTTTGAAGATGTAATAAACGCTGAAAGAATCCAATAAGAAATTTCTTTCTGAAGTCTGCTCCACTCTTTCAAAAGAGTAGTAAGAAATCTTGGATTATTTTCTTCTCTAAAACCATTTTTTTCCCACACTTTTACAATAATCAAAAATGTATAAAATCCTTGCAGAATGCTTAAAACTAATCCATGAAAACCATCCTTATATCCTTCTTGCAAAAAAAAGGTTTTGAGAAAATCTCTAACAGGCATACGTAGAGCGTCTATCCAATTAAAATGACTACCTTGCTGTACTAATGATAAAGCCTCATTTTCTGTATAAACATCCATTTTTTGGAGATATTGGCTAACGCTCAGGTAATTCTCATGGATAAGCGGGTTTTGAAGTTTGCCTACCGTTCCATATACTTTAAGCTGCTTGTGTACGCCCTTTTCAACATATTCTCCTTTTCCTTTTTTAAATAGTCGTATCTGATAGTCAGGCCACCATAAAGAATGTTGTATCCATTTACCAAAAATTATATTTCTTCTGGGAATGCTATAGGCATCAAATTCTGCACTGTTAATAACATTTCGGATTTCATGAGCTAAATCTGAAGAAACACGTTCATCAGCGTCAAGACTTAAAATCCACTCATGGTTAGCTTTTTCAAATCCATAATTTTTTTGTAAATCAATATTATGGGGATCATTGGATCTTGACACAACTACTTTCGTATATTTCTTCGCAATTGAAGCTGTGGCATCATCAGAATCATGATCTATTACTACTATCTCATCTGCCCAAGTTACTGATCTTAAGCACTCTTCTAAAACCCTTTCTCCATTATGTACAGAAATTACAACAGATAATTTAGACATATCACCTTTTTAGATTATCTCTAATTAATGCTAGATCTGACAAAATCTGATTTTTTGCTATCCCCAAAAGTATAAGTAGATATACTCCTCCTCCAATAAGCATAACAAGAATTAATGTTAATAGGGAAGTAATAATATACGACGAAAGAAAAGATATAAAAATTGACATAATAACTGTTGCCAAAAAAGGAGGAAAAATGACTGAGAGAACATTAAAATGAACATATCTTTTAGCAATAAAAATCACAGCTACGACACTAAATGATATAAAAACTGATGCCATAGATACCCCATCAAATCCAAAAATCATAATAAAAAGCGGCATCAGAAGCCATGTCGCAATTGTCCAAAAAATCATCAGATGCAACGTCACTTTGATCTTTCCAATGGCATTGAGAGCATTAGTTAATGGTGTAGATAGGCTAGAAAGAATGGCGTTCATAGAAAAAAACGTCAATGAAAGAAGTACAGGCTCCCACTTTTCATATTTGGGAAAAACGCGAATAAAATAAGGCATAAGTATAACAATACCTGCTGACGCTGGAAAAATAAATGCACTAATTGCAAAAAGTGTTTTCTCTATTGCTTTACCAAGGTAATCAGTATCAGCTAATCGAGAGAAAGATGGAAAGGTTATACGAATAATATTATCCATAAAAAGTCTAAGCGGTGTATATGCTAGTTTTTGAGCTACCCCAATATAACCCACTTGTGTCAAAGAAAGTACTTTACCTAGATAAATCACAAGAAGTTGATCTTTCAATAAAGCTAAGATACTATTTGCCTGAAATGGGAGACCAAACGCAAGCAAACGTTTGGCAACATTCAGAGAAAAACCTATTTCTGGTCTCCAAGGAGCAATAAGATATATCGTAATAAGTCCTAATAATCCCCGCAGAAAAACTGCGTATGTAAAACTTGATATACCGAAATTATGTATAGCGAGAACTAATACAGTAACACTAAATGCAAGTGTTTCAACAATCTCCGGGATGACTAGCTTTTGAAAAAGAAGTTTTCTCTCAAGAAGAATTGATGGTATTGTCTTAAGAGATGACAAGATAAATGATAAAACAAGTACTTGATAAAGAAGCTTTCCCTCACTATTAAGATTATAAACTTTTCCCACAGTATCTGTAAAAAGGAGAGCGACAATTGATATACTCAGCACAAGTACCTGCTGAATTGTAAAAGTGGTTCGCAAGTCATCTCTTGTGACTTCTTCTTTTTTTTGTATTAAAGCTGCTGCCAATCCAATGTCCGAAAAATAAGCAAGAAAAGCGATTGCTGCCGAAACAATATAGAACATTCCATACTCTTCTGGAAGAAGATAGATCGTCAGCAAAAAACTAACTACCTGCGTAATAATCTGAATCAAAAATGTTCGTGAAACTAAAGCAAGTACACCGTGGATTGTGCGTTTAGTTACTGTTGCAATATCAATTTCTTGCATAATTAAAATCGCCTATTTTTAATATCCCAATAGAGAATAAAGGTTTCAAGTACCGCTCTAACAATAACAGGTATATTGCCACCGCTTGATTGGCCAAACTTTCGTGGATAATGGGATACACCAACTTGCTTAATTCTCATCTTTTTTGCTTTTGCTTTTGCGAGTATTTCAGTTGTTATCATTGCTCCTTCTGATCGAAGAGGCATTAATGCATCAATTGCTTCACGACGAAACATCTTAAATCCGCAATCTATATCTTTGAAGTAAAAACGGAAAAATATAAAGTCCCAAATTTTTAACAGAGTCATCAAAATATGTCTTATTAAGCTGTCTCTTCTTTTTTCTCTATAGCCGATAACAATATCAGCATCTTTAATCATTTCAACAAATTTGCTTACTTCTGAAAAATCAAACTGCAGATCTCCATCTGTAAAAACAATGTAATTATAATGTGCATGCTCAAATCCTGATTTTAATGCAGCTCCATAACCGCCAGTAACATTATGATGAACAACATACACATTAGGGAACTGAGACTCAATACTTCGCGATTTCTCCAAGGTTTTATCTGATGAACCATCATCAACAATAATAATTTCCCATTTTTCAGCAAACTTAGGAGCAACTGCAATAGCATTTTTAACAACTTGCTCAATATTTTTTTCCTCATTCCAAAATGGAAAAAAAATTGATAATTCAGGTAGTTTTCTCTTCATTTTGACGTTTTCTTGTGAGCATATATTATACCAGCTACAAACGTAAAAATACCTATAAGGGAAAGGCTGTTAGCAAGCTTCTCAATTGGAGTTTGAACAAAACTCATTTCCATTCGATAATTTCCGGGGGATAATGCAAGATAATATACTCCATTTTTTATTTGAGGTATCTTTTCTTCTCCATTTACTCTTATTCTCCATGCTGGAAAGTATGCTTTTTGTATCCTAATTATTGCATCATCAATAACGACTATTGAGGCAATAAGATCGGTAGTCGTTTCTTTATCAATATGGGCACTTCCAGAACCTCTCACAAAATCCAAAATATTTTGAGGAAGATCTGATTTATTTTTGGGCTTTTTGAAATCAGGAGGCAAATACTCATCAGAAATTTTGGAAACATTCCATTTTATGAAATCTATATTTGAATAGTGTGTTAAATCATTGATTTTATATTGTGGCACAAAAAACTTCCCAAAAATAAAAATTATCATCAAGCCGACAGAGACTCCCAAAATAACCTTTTGAAAATAATTTAGGTTTAAACGACTTAAGAAAATAGAAAGTATCCCTCCAGACAATAATGAACTAAAAAATGAAGCCATTGTAAGATATCTCCAAGGAAATTGAAGATACATCATTAGAGGAACACTTTCCCAAAGCGATTGTGAAATACTAAGCATAAGAAAAACCGAAAGAAATAATCCTATAAAAAGGAGAACGTATACACTCCTCTTGATCCCTTTTTGCCAAAAAAGAGCTATAAAAAAACTGCTTAGCGCAAGAATTATATGAATTTTTCCAATCATGAAAGACATACCATCAATACAGCCGGAAGCTGATCCAGCAAATCCCCAGTTACTTGTCCACAGCTGAGATAAACAAACAAAATGGTCTTTTGGATCAGAACCTCCGCCTAAAATTGATGTAACATTGGTATATGGTAACTCCAGAAGAGCAGGCAACCAATAAAAAGCAGAAAACAATAAACCAAAACAAAAAGCGTATATCAGCTGAACAAACTGAATATGTTTTCTTTGAAGAACTACTATCCAAAATATCAACAATAAAAGGAGAAATGGAGTTACAATCAGAGCTGTCAAATTGTGAGATAGAATCAAAGCAGCATATGCAAATCCTGATATCCCAATCCAGTACCAAATATTTCTTTTATCTTCTGATTGTAGAGAGTTAAAAAGCTTGTAAAAGCCAAAAAATACAAGCGGTATAAACCCATAAGCCCATAGTTCACCAATAGCTCCTCTTACATAGAGATTAACAGCGTGATAGGGAGCATAAAGATATAAAAGTGCAGACAGTAATCCAGCTTCTTCTCTCCATAAAGTCTTGGCCAATAAATACATTGATACTCCTGCAATAAGCATTCCAATTCCAAACATAACTTTTGTTGCAGTAATAGCAGGTAATCCTAGAAGAAGAAAAATTCCACCAACATAATATGCTAAAGGTGCATAGAAATTGAATATAGGATACCCATACCCATAACCTAGAACATCAACCCATCGAACAGGAAACATTCCATCACGAAGTGATGTTGCCATAGCAATAACCCGTGCAACCTGAGTATCATCATGCATGGGAAAGTATGTGCTTCCTACAAGGGGAATAATAGAATAGAAAGAAAATATAAGTAATAAAAAGAAGAATACTTTATTCATATAACTTTTTAACTCTTTTTCTCAAAGTAAAAATAAATATTCCCAAAAAAACTAAAAATGTTATTCCAGATAGTAGATTGGCAAAAGTTCGCACAATTGTATTCTCAAAAACAACTTTTACTGCATGCTCACCTTTACCCAAAGTAGCTTCCATCACTCCTTGAGGATTATCGTATGTAAATGGAATTTGTTTATTACCTTCATACCATCTCCAATTGGGGAAAAAAATTGTATTAAGTCTTACCGTAGACGTTTCAGAAAAATAAGCTGTAAATGTTACTTCATCAGAGGTAGCATTAATATTCCTAATCGTACCATTACCCCTTATGATTTCTATTTTTTCCTTAGGACGAGCAAAAGGCATTTGTTTGACCCAAAGAGGCATAAACTCCTGTGATGATGTGGTAGTAGCATCATTAGTAAAATAGTAACTATCTCCCTTATTTACATACTCAGAAGGCTTTGCAAATGGTAATACGATAACTATTGCAAAAAAAATAAGAAGTTTCGATAGTAATTTCACTACTCTTCCATAGTTCATTGATACACCAGAAAGAAGACTCATTAAAAATCCTATAGGTAGAAGTAGCGTCCAAGGATAATTAATTTCTGAAAGTAACGGAGTATTTTCCCAAATGGAGGAAGATAATGGAAAAAGCATAAATATTGCGACAAAAATTGTCCCTCCCAAAAATAACCCTAGAAAACGTTTATTATCCTGTTTTTTAATCAAAATCAGAAAAAGACTTATTATCGAAAGTACTATCTGCGGTAATCCTAGCTGATAAGTAAATGGATTGGATTCCGTAGGTGTTCCATATCCCCACGGAGAAAAAAGAAGTTTTTCAAATGTGACATAGTAAAGATCACGATCTGCAATTGGAACTTGTGAAAGTAAAACATATTTTTTTTCAACAAGTGCGGGAAGCCAAAAAAATGCTGAAAGAAATACTCCTCCTAATAATCCAAATAATATTTGTATCCAATTTTTAATCTTACAAGTAAAAAATAGAAAAATAAGGTAGGAGATAATTATAATCGAAAACAATACAGCCATAATATTATGCGTCAAAATCAACATGCCCATTGCTACTGCTAAACCAATAACCAAAAAAATAGATCTCCTCGAAGATAGAACAGTAACTAGGTAAAAAATCGTAGGAAAGAGAATTGATGCTAATGACTCTCCCAACGATCCTCTTACATACAGATCCACCATTCGATAAGGCAAATATGCATAAAGTAAAGCACTTATCGCACCTGCAAATGAACCTCCCCACAATGCTTTGGAAGCAAAGAACATCATAATTGCGCTTAGTGGAACACTTAACGCGAAGAGAATTTTTATACTATTCACAAGTCCAATATTAGATAAAAAGAATATTAATCCAAGATAGTAAGGCATAGGATATGCAAAATTGAAAAGTGGATAGCCATAACCAAAATTGAGATTTCCACTGAACCTTGGAGGGAACTGACCATCCTTTATCTCTCTATACATATCAGCAAGCCTAACTACTGCCCATTCACCATCATGTGTCGGAAAAAATCCTTCTCTGAAATAAGGAATAATTAATGGAAGAGTAAGAACGATAAGTACAAAAATCCAAAGAAATATCTGTTTTGATTCGTTTTTCATTGTGGTATTACTTGATAAACTGTAACGTATGTATCTTTTTCCACTTTTGAGATTTGCATAATCTTTTTAAGAGGCCATGTATGAGGTGCAATGCCTTTTGCCTCACAAGGAACGCAATCCTGGTAAAATACTATGTAGGTAGGTTTCGACAAACTTATTTTAACAAGTTCTGGATAGATCTCAGGACCAATAGGCCAATATCCCTTAACAGTTATATTTTTATTATTAAGAAAATATAATTCATAAGCATAGGGTAAAAGACCAAACGTACCCTCTGTTCCGATAAATATTTCACTTTTCTTAGCTTTCTCTCGAAAAAAATTAATTGTCTCAGGAATACCTACGCCTGATGGCCAGCCTGTAAAATACTGAGATTTATCTGCGAAAGGTATAAGCGCATTTTTGAAATCCGTAAGAATGAGTAGTGATGAAACAAGAGGATAAAAAAGTGCTAAAACAACAAAAAAAGATCTTAAAAACAGTTTTTCTTTTAGTTTTTCATAAATAATATAGATAGAATATGCTACAAGTGGAAGAAGAGAAAGCGTCATGAAAAAAATATAGCGGGGATAGAGTGTCTTTCCGAACAATGCAAGAGCGATAAATGGCAATCCAAACCATAATATTAAAAGAATTTTTTCTTTCACAAATGTCTTTTGCAAAAATATCGATCCTCCTGCCAGTAATATCAGGGGAAATCCCATATATGTGACCAACCAATCACTCAGTGCTCTAAAGTTTTGCCAAAAATATGCAAAAGGATGTTGTATCCAGTCTTTAAAAGGATAAACAAACACTGCATTTTTTTCTTCGATAATATAGAAAAATGGTGATAAACGTAATATTGCATAGATCCCATAAGTCATTATGGTTACTACCCCAAAAAGAAAAAGAGCAGAAAGTATTCTCTTTTTGAGATCTCTTTTCTTCCAATCAAAAAGCATCAATGAAAACGGAAGAAGAAAAATGGAAAAAAAGCCACTTGTTTTATTAAGTACCGCTCCTCCAGTCACAAAACCTAACAGTAGTGCTATATCAAGTCGAAGAGATTTTATCAAAAGTACAGTCCCATAAAGACTCCATACTGCAAATGTTCCAACGAGAGAATCATAAAGAGCCAGCCTATCATAAACAACAGCAAAAGGATAAATCACATACAATCCTGCGGCAATAATTCCTATCCATTTCTCCTTAAATATTTCCTTGGAAAGAAAAAATAATCCCATGGCTGTTAGAAATCCTGACAATACAGATATTATTCGACCCGCTATCAATGGATCAGAGACAGTTTTCATCGCTATCATTGTTAGCCAAATAAAAAGAGGCTGTTTGCCATCTGTCAGCGATATAAAGCGCCAGCTTGCATCATCCCGTGCTATCTGAGCCCATCTAAGGTAAATTGCCTCATCAGTAAAGATAGGTATATTAGTAAGAAAAACTAATCGAGAAAGAAAGTAGAGAGCAATAAAGAAAATTGTTACGATCAACTCAACTTTTCTTTCCTTTAGTATTTGCATATACTATACATTATATACTAGATTTTCATATTCATGAGAGAATTTTATTCTAGATTAATCTCACCGCATAAATATTTTTTTATTTTTTTAATCATTCTAGTTGTTGGACTCTATCTTAGATTTTATGGGATTGAATCTTATCCTGAAAAAGCATTTGGATGGGATCAGGCTCGAGATGCCTGGAAAGTACGTGACATTCTTAAAGGGATGCTAGTACTGGATGGACCCAAAACAGGGATCGGGAACATGCATCTTGGACCCTTGTATTTTTACCTTCTAGCACCTTTTTTTGCACTTACAAAATTAGATCCTGTTGCTTCTATATACTTTACGATTGTTGTTAATATAATTACATTTATTATTCTCTATTTAGTAACTCAAAAACTTTTCTCAAAAAAATCAGCTCTCTTTGCCGTCTTCCTTTATAGCGTAAGTAACTATGTTATCAAACAAAATCAAATTCCCTGGAATGTATCACTTGTTCCATTGACATCAATCTTAATTTTTTATACTCTTTATCGAATTAAAACAGGAGGGAAAAATTACTGGTATATTATCCTTGGAATTCTTACAGGATTTTTCTTCCACCTTCATTTCACAGCTGTATTTATTCCTCCGATTATTCTTCTCTCACTTTTTTCCTATAAAAGAGATATAAAAAACCTTTTCTTATTGGTTGAAAGTTTTGCTGTTGCTGTGCTTTTCCTAATTCCGACTTTAATTTTCGATCTCAAAAGCTCCCATGGAGAATTTTATAAATATTCAGATTTCATCAAAAATTATATACATAGCTTTCATCTGCGCTTCTTTCTTTTAAGACTTACAGATGCATTTGTTCAGTTTAAGCTAATTATCTTCTTCTCTCTGGGAAGTATTTTGCAGTATGTAGTACCATTCCTTTTTGGTTTTGTTATTTTGTTTGAGAAAGATAAAAATAAGAAACTTATTGGTCTTCTCATGTTACCATGGTTTGTGATTCCACTTATTTTTTTCACTATCTATGCAGGTCCTATATCGGATTATTACTTTCTTCTACAATTACCACTTGTAATTTTAATTATTATTTTCTTGCAGCAAAAATTACTTCAGATTTCTCCTAAGTTTTTACTACTCCTTACAATCATTTGGATCTTTTATGCATACACAAATACCAAAGAGTTTTGGATCAAACCAACAGGAGGAGGATTAAATAGACAAAAACAAGAGGCAGCAGAAAGAGTACGCAGCGGTAATCCTATTCTCTTTCACGAAGGAGAAATTAAATCATACCTATATGTCATCTGGACAGAAGAATCTACAAAGAAAAATTAAATTTCCTCTTCAAAATAAGCCAACAAACTGAAAGACACGAAATTAATACAGCAAATATATTAATAAAAAATATTATCTTTGGTACAGGATAATTCCAATTGCCCAAGTAGAGGTATGGAACATAATTCAACAATGCGCCAAAAGAAACAAAAATCGTTGGGACAAGAATATATTGCTTATGAGCAATAAGAGATGCAAGAGGGAGAACAAAGAGAAGATACCATGGTTGAAACTGTGTTCGCAGAATGGCAGCTACCAAAGCAAACAACATAGCAACAATAAACGTCAGAAAAATATTTTGCCAAACTCTTGCACTCTCTTTTTTCTTAAAAAGCCAAATGGCAACATAAATAGGTAATAAGAATCCTGTAGCATACTTTATACCAATTGACAAAAAAAGAAATAATAATGACCAGATAAAACGTTTATTGATCAAAAATAAAATACTAACAAGCAATAAAAACATCATCACTATATCGTTATGTCCTGAAACAAGTGACTCAATTAAAACAAGAGGATTAAGTGCAAAAAATGTTAGACTCAAGAGTTCGTATTTTTCATTTATATATCTTGTGATTTTTGCAATCAAATATGCTGATCCAAGATAAGCTAGTCCGCTTATGATCTTAAAAAGAATAAAGGTAGGAATAAAAAATGAAAATCCTAAAAAGGATAAAGGAACAGTTATGAGAAGCCAAGTTGGCCCATAAGGATATGTCCTATGTGTCCAGTGCATAAAAGCAAGCATAGGATCATTTGGATAATCAAGAGCTTTCTTAAAGTAAGGGTTTTCCTTGTAATAAGTAACTATTTTTGCATCAAAAATATAGTTAAAAATATCATGGGAAAAAGCATTATAGGAAAAAACTAATACACTGGAAACGCAAAAGATAATCAACCAAACCATTTTTTTTGTAATTTTTCTTTTAATAACCAACCTCAGCGACCAAAGATAAAGTCCAAAAAGAAAAAAAATGATTGCAAGATAAATACCTGTTGAAAGTGGCCTATTAAAATAACCAATATATTGAAATGCATGCTGGACTGTTGTCAAAGCAGACGTTTTAGTCAATGTCAGACCAAGATCAACTTGTGTGAAGGAATACAAAAAAAGAAGAATAGTCAAAAGTAGATAAAGTATAAGAAAAAGCTTCGTGGGAATAAATTTCTTATCAGTTAGAAAACTTTCGTTCATACGCGGTATCTGCCTTTGATTGCGTTTTGTTTAATCTTCAAAAGATCTAAAAATCCTTGAACCGAATCTTTAATAGGGTTAACTCGTCGAGTCTCAACATAAAGCCAGCTAACGGGGACTTCTTTTATTTTGTAACCCATCTTTTGAGCTAAATACAAAAGCTCGACATCAAAGCCTGCTGTAACACTTGATCCTGTAACTTCTTTAAATCCATTGTGGAGTTTACTAAGTGTACTAAAGAGTTTTTTTGATGCATCCTTCTCAAACATCTTAAAACCACACTGTGTATCATCAATACCCTGAAGGCCGATAATCAATGTTCTAAGAAATATCATTCCACGAGCCATTAAAATACGTGTCCAAGGTGCTCCTTCACGCTTAGAGTTGCGAGATCCAATCACGATATCATAGCCTTTTTTAAAATAAGGAATCAGCTTCTCAACTTCTTCTATAGGGGTAGCCTGGTCCATATCAGTAAAAAGCAGATATTTACCCTTTCCATCAAGCATCCCTACTGTCACTGCTCCTGCTTTACCTGTATGTCTATTCTTGATAAGTCTGAAGTTTGCGTTTTCTTTGATGAATTTATCGATAAATTCGATACTTCCATCCGTTGAACCATCATCAACGATAATTACCTCAAAAGAATATTCCTGTTTTAAGAGATAATGACTTACTTTATCGAGTACTCCCTTTTGTAAATTAGCCATCGCGTTGTAACAGGGGATTATTACCGAAAGGAAAATATTATTCACAACTCAAATTATACACTAGATGAGCAAGAGTGAATAGTTATTGAAAGTTTTAAATGGTAAATTAGTATCCCAAATGTGTTTGCTTCTCCATATCACTTGCGCTAAAATATAAGTCGTAAATTTAATTCTGAATCTATATTCTCTTTGGCCCCATCGTCTAGTGGTCTAGGACATCAGGTTCTCATCCTGAAAACCGGGATTCGAATTCCCGTGGGGTCACATATCCACCTAAATTTATTATTGCAATTGCAATTATAAAAATAAGCAAACTATTATATGTCAAAATCTTTCTAACTAAATTTTTCACAGGATTTTATAATTCTCAATATACTTGATTATTTTCAATTCTTAAATATTGCCGTGAACAGAATAAGCTTATTATGTGTATAATATTGTTGTGTCTATTTATTCCTTGCTAAAACAGCATAGTTTTTTTCTTGCGATTATTCTCACTACTGTTTTTTCGAGATTTTTTCTTCTTAACAATGTCCCAAGCGCTACCAGTTTTGATCAACTACACTATCTTCTTGACTCAAAGTCTTTCTATGAAACAGGAAAAGACATAAGCGGAAGTATTTCACTTTTTGATATTTTCTTATTTCATTATCCTCAGTGGGCTGGTATGCAAGCAGAACTTCCTTACTTGCTAACACTTCTTTCAGTTGGACCACTAGGACTATCTCTTGCAACAGCTGCTCTACCAAACGCTATCCTAAGTGTTGGAATCGTGATTCTAATGTATTTTCTCGGAAAAGAACTGGTAGATAAAAAATTTGGGATCATTGCAGGAGCGTTAAGTGCTATCAATCCTTGGTTTATTTTTAGCGGGAGGACTGTGTATGAAGTCGTACCAGCAACATTCTTCTACCTTCTTACTATGTATATTCTCTTAAGAGCAAAAGGAGCATATCTTCTTCTTGCAATCCCTACCATGCTCCTTGCTTTCTATTCTTACATTGGAACGAAACTGATATTTCTTCCTTTTATAATTTTATGTGTTATCTACTCTTTTTTTGTTATCCACAAAAAACAATATAAAGCATATTATCTTGCTATTCTTGGAGTTGCCATAGTAAGTATCGGCACCTTCATTTATCAAATCACTTCCCAGCCTGACTCATCAAGAATAGGAGATATCTTTCTTCCAACGCATCCTCGTATTATCGAAGAAGTTAACAAGATAAGACAATCTTCGCTGCAATCAGACTTAGTTCCTATCTTCGAAAATAAGTACACAATATATATCAAAACTCTTATTACAAATATTTTTAACTTAACTTCTCCAACTTATCTTTTTGGAACAGGCGACTACTTTTTCTCACTGGGCAGACACGGACTATTTTATTATCTTGATGCTCTTTTTCTTTTGATTGGCATAGTAAGTTTTTTCAAGGGTGATAAAAAGCGTTCGTTATTTTTTATAGCACTTATTGTTATATCAACATTTCCTCAAGTCTTTCATAATCCCAAAGGAGATGGCAACTTCACTCCTCACTTAGCGCTTTTTCTTCCACTTTTATTATTAATAATTGCATACGGCTTATATACTCTCATCAACTCTTTACAAAACAAATGGTATTTTCAAATAGTCACAATTAGTATCATTTTCCTATATTCTCTGTTATTTTTAAATTTTCTAATTATTTATTTTTATCAGTTTCCTCTGAATGATAATATTTTAATTTTCCCAAATAGAGTGTTTGCACGCTATGTAACTCTTGCATCATCGCAAAATCAGAAAATAATAGTTCATGCAGGCAATCCTTTATTACTTTTTAGAGAATACTTGTTTTATTCAGGAATCTACACCAAGAAAAATATTCCTCAAATAAATAATCTAATCCAAAAAAGAACATATGAACTTCCCAATATCACATTTGTCCAATGCTCTAGTCCCACAACAAAAGATGCCATTGTGATTTATGAATCACTTTGCGATGTTAAAATAGACAAACCTCATCGAACTATTGCACATCTTAAAGATAGCGGTGGAGCATTTGCAATTTATAATGATGTTCTTTGTAATAAGATGCCCACGAGAAATTATATATCAAAGATTACGTTATCAGATCTTTTTGTTGAGAGACTCGATAAAAAGATTTTTTGTGAAAAATTCATCATCTCCTATTAAATTTTTCTATTAACTGAGAAGCAAATACATATCCTGCTATTCCAATAAATGAAAGAAGAGAGATAATATTACCTACCAAACGCGCTTTGGTATTTTCAAAGACTACTTCTACATGATGGTTGCCTGCTGGCACATTAAATGTAATAAGACCTTGATGATTGGGATCTTGAAATTCTATAGAGTTTTTTTGATTATCAATAAAAACATTCCATCCGGGAAAATACAATGTATTATCAAGAATTGCGGCATTTGTTTTTGCAAGTATGGTAAAGCTATGTCTTATGGATTGTAATCGTACATCTCTCAGAGTCGCTTGACCCCCGATTATCTCCAATTGAGATAATGCTTTTCTGCTTGGCTCTCCTGGTGACCAGATAGGCGTTGCCTCAGATCGATGAGTGCTGCTGCCTTGATAAGAATAGTAATAATTGTCTCCTCTTGTAATATACCCTTGCACTTTTATAAAAGGCAAAGAATATAAAGTACATAATGCTATTATTGCTAAACTAATGCGCTTACCTATATTAAAGAAAAGAATAGCACTGATCGCAGAAGTTGCAAAACTTGAAATTACAATAAATCTCCACGGAAATTGAAATCTTTTTAAGAAATCAAATTTCTCCCACAGCAAAGAGGACATGGCTGTAGATAAAAAAATTCCGATTAGAAAAATTGCTATCCAGAAAAAGAAAAATGAAGTCTGTTTTTTATTTCTTCTAAAAAACAGTATTGCTATCACGCTAATCAACATCACTACTCCAGGAACGCCAATTTGTGCTGAAAGACCTCCTAGCTCATTGATACGCGTCTCGAATCCCCACGGAGAATAAACAAGCGATAAAAGAGATACAAAATTATCACGATACATGTCTTTGTAATACACTAAAAAACTGGTATACTTTGACTCAATAAATGCAGGAATCCAAAAATACGAAGACAAACCTAAACCAATAATAAGCATTAAGAGTACTTCTTTAAATTTTTTAGCTATAAAAAGAGCATAAAAAATAAAAATCGGAGTAAAAAGAAGACTTAATCCATTATGAGACAAAACAAGTAATCCATAAAGAACACCACCTATAAGTATTTTTGATCGTTTTGATTCAATGCAATAAAATATAAATGGAATTAAACTTAATGATATAAGCTCACCAATTGCTCCTCTAACATAGATTGTTAAAAATCTAAAAGGAATAATACTATAAAAAAGAGATGCAAGAAATGCTGTGAAATCGTTATATTTCTCTCTCAACCATAAGAAAAATCCTAGCGGTCCGAGAATAAATGTCATACCTGCAAGTAATAAAAAAGAATGTTCAAGTGACAATCCTAGCAAATGTAACAGAGCAATAAGATATCCTGCTAATGGATAAAAAATAATAAATACTGGAGATCCAAAACCAAAATTAAGATTTGGTGACCAGCGAGGTGGGATCTGTCCATCAAAAAATGCTCTCTGGTAAGCCACAGCTCTCACTAAATGCACCTCTGCATCATGATTTAAGTAAAATTTTCCTGAGTAGAATGGAAAAAGAAGTAATAATGAAAAAATAATAAGAAAAACGAGGAAATATGATTTTTTAGCTTGCATTTTAAGTTTTGCGTAAAACGTCATAATGCTTACTCTAAAGAATATTACCAAAACGCACTATCAAAGCTATTCCTAAAATGTTAAATAGCAAAGAGATTAATGAAAAATAGCGTGTTGAAATATGAGATAAAGCAAGTAAACTTACTCCAAGCTCATCGGGTAATGGAGAAGCAATTATAAATCCCCCAAGAATAGGGAGAAAAAAATGAATTAAAGGAAGTGATGATAACTTACTAAAAGATTTTCGTTTGTGCAGTCGCAAAAGATATACTACATCTGCTTGCAAATCGTTTCTAATAAACTTGAAGATAAGCGTATCGCCTACCAATGCTCCAATACCGCCTACTATTCCAACAATAAAAGGATTGTATCCATCTATTCCTAAGACAACAAATGCAGCTGATCCAATAGCAGTAGTAAACACTGAGGTAAAAAATATTCCAGCAAAAAAGGCTGTTAATAGATAGGAAAAACTAAACAACTTGATGAATGTATCTATAGTTCCTGTGGTAGTTAGCAAAACTGCAATAAAAATACTGAAAGCAACAAGTACTAAATCATAGATAAATTTTCGCTGCTTGCGAGATATCATTCTTTAAGTATATCAAAAGTAGAGTTAATTAGATTTATATGTTTGGTGGACTGTGAGGACGGGACGTGAAGACTCCATTCTCATCTCGTCATCTTCTTTCTTGTAATTAACTTTTAAAGGTTTCGCAAGAGCTATCTCAAGGACTTCATCCATATGAGTTACAAATTTGAATTTTATATCTCTGAGTACTTCCTTGGGTACCTCTTCCAGATCTTTTTTATTATCTTTTGGCATAATAATAGTCTTTAATCCTGCTCTATGTGCAGCAATAACCTTTTCTTTCACTCCACCAATTTCAAGAGCTCGTCCTCTCAATGTAATTTCACCAGTCATACCTACTGTACGCTTCACAGGAATCTTTGTCAAAGCTGAAACGATTGCTGTAGTGATTGCCAGACCTGCTGATGGACCATCCTTTGGAACTGCTCCTTCGGGTACATGGACATGAATGTCAGTTTTCTGGAATACTTTATCAGGGATACCAAAGTGTGATGCTCTGGCTCTGATATATGAAAGTGCTGCCTGACACGACTCTTTCATAACATCTCCCAGCTGACCTGTCAGAATCAATGAACCCTTTCCTGGCATAAGAGCAACCTCTATGAAAAGAATATCTCCTCCTGCCTCTGTCCATGCAAGACCTGTTGACATTCCCACCTGATCTTCTTTTTCAATTAATGTACCACTATATTTAATAGGACCAAGATATTTGGGAATATCTTTTTCATCAATTAGAATTTTTCCTTTCTTACCTTCTGCAACTTTTCTAGCCACCTTTCTGAAGATCGTAGCGATCCTTCTCTCAAGATTTCGAACTCCTGCTTCTCTTGTATAGTGATTAATGACAAAGTTAAGCGCAGCGTCAGTAATTGTAATATTCTTTTCTTTAAGACCATGAGCTTCCATTTGTTTCTTGAGTAAGAACTGTTTTGCGATATGGAATTTCTCATCATGGGTATATCCCGCGAAATGGATGATCTCTAAACGATCGCGTAAAGCTGGTGGGATTGTATCTAAAACATTCGCCGTAGTAATAAACATGACGTTTGAAAGATCAAATGGCACTTCCAGATAATGATCCGAAAATTCTGTATTCTGTTCAGGATCCAGTGCCTCAAGAAGAGCGCTAGATGGATCACCTCTAAAATCAGCTCCTACCTTATCAATCTCATCCAGCATAAAGACAGGATTTTTTGTTCCAGCATCTTTAATTCCTTGGATAATCCTTCCTGGCAAAGCTCCTACATAGGTTCTTCTGTGACCTCGAATCTCTGCCTCATCACGAATACCACCAAGCGATACACGAATGAATTTCCTCCCTAAAGCACGAGCAATTGATTTACCTAGTGATGTTTTTCCTACACCAGGTGGCCCAACGAAACAAAGAATTGGACTTTTCATTTTACCAGCAAGCTTCTGAACTGCAAGATACTCCAAAATTCTCTCTTTCACTTTAGGAAGTCCATAGTGATCTTCATTGAGAATGTTTTCTGCTGTTTTAATGTCTATCTCACTTTTGCTTTCAATACTCCATGGAAGACTTACAAGCCAATCAATATAGTTGCGTATATAACCAGCTTCAGGATTGAATTGATTCATATTTTGAAGTTTCTTCACTTCCTTCTCGGCTTTTTCTTCTATATCTTCAGGCATTTTCGCATCTTTTATTTTCTTTAGGAGTTCTCTAATTTCACTTGCTCCTTCATCCTCTCCAAGTTCTTTCTCAATAGTTTTTAGTCTCTCTCGTAGTATTGCTTCTCTTGCACCTTTTTCAAATCTTTCCTGCGTTTTAGATGCAATTCTTCTCTCAAGCTCAAGTACTCTTATCTCCTTTGCTAGAAGTTCGACTAACTTCTGCAGTCTTTCTTTAACATTAGTCATTTCAAGAAGTTCTTGACGTTCTTGTGGTTTGAGATCGAGTGCTGATGCAATTAAGTCTGATAGCTCTGATGGAGAGTTCTCAGACATAATATTCATAAAAACAAGAAAATCAGCTGACTTTCCAAAATTCATAGCTCGTCTGAATTCATTTGTGAGATGATTACAAAGAGCTGTTACTTCAGGACTGTTCTCCACCTCTTCTTCCAATTCAACAACTCGCGCTACAAAAAACGTATCCTGCTTTTCGTAAGAAAGAATTTTTACACGGGAAAGACCTCTAACTTGTGCATTTATCTCTCCATCTGCACGTATCATTCGTTCAATGCGTGAAAGAGTGCCAACGGTATACAAATCTTCTATAGAAGGATCATTTATTCTAGAATTCTTTTGAAGAACAAAACAGACTACTCTCTCTTGTGTATAGGATGACTCCAGAGCAGCTAAGCTTTTTGGTCTTCCGAATGTGAGGACTGAATCTGTATTCGGAAAGATAATTCCATCTCTAATTGGAATAACTGGTACTACTTTTTCCATTCTTTTATTACTATCCATAGTTTATAAGTATTAGCACTCTATCATAGTTAGTGCTAGATGTCAACCCTCAAAATTATCACAACATTTCCTTAGCTTGGGCAAAATTACCTTTTCCTTTGTTCTTCTAGTAATCAAATATTCTGCTTATATTATAATGATAAAAACAATTTTCATGTAACCTTCATTACTGTTATTTGTCATTAGGACTCCATCTTCACGCTTGAGTAAAGTAGTGCTACAATATTATCCCTATATGATAAAGTTTTTTTATAAAACTACAAAAGATAAAAAGGTCACAATACTGGATCGCTTCAAGAATAATTCTTGGGTTTATGTGGAAGATCCGACTCCTGAGGAAAGAGAAAGGTTAATTAATGAATTTGGATTAGATGCAGGACTTCTTTACGATGCAGCAGATATACATGAAGTTCCTCGTTTTGATATTGAAGACAGTATTCTCTACGTATTTTTGCGATTCGCATATGTAAGTAACGATCAAATTGACACTACTCCTATCCTTCTAATTCTCAAAGACAACTGTATTATTACAGTTACACAGATCCCTTTTCAAAGACTGGATCTTTTCTTAAGCGGGAAAATCGATTTTAGCACTACTCATAAAACTCTTCTTCTTTTTCGCCTTTTCAGCCAAATTAATGAAACATACAATCAATACCTGACAAGCCTAACTAAGAGACTTCGTACTTTCACCATGCGTTTTGAAAAAGTGAGAAATAGAGATATTGTACAGTTTGTAAACATAGAGAATGTTCTCTACGACTTTAATACTTCACTTGTAAGAATGGAAGCAGTCTATAACAGTTTACTGACGAGAAAAATATTTCATCTTAACGAAGCAGAACGAGATCTGCTGGAGGATGTCGCGTTAGCATGTAATCAATTGATTCAAATAACAAAAGAAAATTTAAGAACAATAGTAAACATTCGAGAGGCATACTCAACTATTATGACTAATAACTTAAATAGAATTATAAAATTATTCACCTCCTTAACTGTTATTCTCACAATTCCAACAATTATTGGAACATTTTATGGTATGAATGTACAGCTTCCTTTTGCTCAATCACCATGGGCTTTTCATGGAATAGTTGCAGTCACGCTTCTTATTGCATTAATTTTTGTTATTATTTTCTTTAAAAAAGATTGGCTCTGATCTTTTTAGGCAATCAAGTAATTTCTCCTGCTTGTTACTCTTTTAAGTTAAAATAATAAAATCTTTAGGAAGCAATATAACGTGAAACAGTGGCAATAAGTTTTTCCATATCGAAGGGTTTCTGCAAGAATCCATCTGCTCCTGTTGTCTTGGCAATTTTTTCTGTCTCTGGATTTGCAGATAGTATAAGAAGAGGGATCTTTGCTGTTGAAGGATTACGCTTTATCTTTTTTGCAATCTTTTCCCCATCCATACCATTCAAGCTTATATCAAGAAGTATAAGGGATGGCTTATGTAGCCTAAGATAAGAAAATATCTCCTCTGAAGTCGTAACTGAGACCACTGAAAATCCTGCTCCTTTAAGAATATAAGTAATAATCTCAATAATTGCAGGATCATCTTCTGCAAGAAGAATAGATGACATGTGAAAATTTTATCATATATTTATCACGTAAAGATATCTTATTTAACTCCTTTTAAAGATATCATTTATCTGATAGTTTTGATGCACAAAAATCCTTTCTTCCTGCTTAATTTTAATGTTATCTTAAGCATCTGTAAGTGAAATATTAGACAGCAGAATTTTCCTCAAGAGGAGAAAAATCAACAGATAATATAAATTTTAAGAATAATTTTATGGATATGTCTGGTCTATTGAGGAAAAAAGTGAATACATTGCGGGATCTTCTGCATCCCTTTGACCAAATACCATCTCCCACGCAGCTAAAATAGAAAACAGAAAAATTAACACAACAACGATAACTTTTCTCATAACTATACTATGCTCTTAAAATGTTAGAAATAACATGAAAAATTTGTAAGAAGACAATATGTTTATCTGTTTTTCTTGAGATGATCTATCTGTAAAGGATCTTTATTCTTCATTTTATGATTTAAGACAAAGATATCTTTTAATCTCTTATCTTTTGGAACTGAGGTAGTGATGAATAGCAAATAGCGGATGGTGCTGTGCCTTCAAGAAAATATTCCTCATTGGCAGAAAATTTGCGGGAGGTATTATTAAAATATCTATTTTTACAGGAAGTCAACTTAACCACATCTTTAGAAGGAGCAAATTCTACTTTGGGAAGCGTTTTATGATAGATCTTTATCAGCTGTTTCCAAATTGGTGCAGCACCTAAAGATCCAGCAACCTCATTCATCGAAGAGTTATTATTATTTCCTACCCATACACCAATAGCAAGATAAGGAGTATAGCCAACTGTAAGCGCATCTCGAAATCCATCCGTTGTGCCTGTTTTAACGGCAGCAGGAAAAGAAATATTAAGAGAATTTCCAAAGACTTCCTTTCTTGCAGTAGTATCGGAAAGTATCGATGTAATCAAAAAAGCTACTCCAGGTTCTATCACTTGCTGTGGGGTATCTTTTTTTTCATAGATTGTTTTTCCATTTTTATCGATAATTTTTGTAACAATTGTCAAAGGATTATATTGCCCATTATTGGCAAACGTGGCATACACATTTGTCAATTGTGTAAGAGGAATACTTCCCGTACCTAATGCTAGAGAAAAACCATAATTAGAAGGATCATCACCAAGTGTAGTAATTCCGAGTTTTTGGGTAAAATCAAGCGTTTCCTTGATGCCTACTCTTCTTTGTATTTCAACAGCTGGAATATTCAGAGAATTTGCAAGAGCACGGCGTACTGTTACGCTACCTCGAAAACGTCTATCATAATTTTGAGGAGAATATCCTCCCTCATACACTGTTTTCTGGTCGTGTAAAAGTGTTAGAGGGGTAATAACTCTTTTAGAAAAAGCCAGACTATAAATTATTGGTTTAAATGCTGAACCTGGCTGTCGAGGTACCTGTGCCATATTAACTTTACCAAATTTGTTATTAAACCAATCTCTGCTCCCAACTAAAACTCGAATTTCTCCTGTTTTAGGATCAATAACAACAACCGCAGAGTTAGACGCTCCCTGCTTTTCAAGTTTGGTCATTTGCTCTTTTACAACACTCTCCGCGTCTCTTTGCCATGAAAGATCAAGAGTAGTATAAACTCTAAATCCTGAACGCATAACTCTTTCTTCTCCATATCTTTTTATAAGATAATCTTTAACCATGAGAGCAAAATGATGTGCTTCAAACTCCTTGTGATTTTTTTTAATTTCTAATTCCCAAGGTTCTTTCAGGGCGTATTCTGCTTGTTTTTTGGTAATCATCTCTTCCTCAATCATCTGAGTTAGAACATATTCCTGTCTTTTCTTACTCTTTTCCTTATCACCCGATATGGGTGAAAATATCGCCGGAGCACTAAGAAGTCCAGCAAGTAAACTAGCCTCTCCCAGGGTTAATTGTGAGACATCTTTATTAAAATAAATTCTAGAAGCCGATGCTATACCAAAAGCTCCTTCCCCAAAATAAACAGAATTAAGATACATCTCAAGAATCTTTTGTTTAGTGAATCTTCGTTCAATCTCATAAGCAAGAATGATTTCTTGATATTTACGAAGCAAACTCTTTTTCGAGGTGAGCAAAGAATTCTTTACTAATTGTTGTGTTATCGTCGACCCTCCATATGTTAAGTCACCCTTTTTAACATTCGCTAAAACGGCTGCTGCAATTGATTGAAGAGAAAAACCAGGATGTGTATAAAAATGTTTATCTTCTGCTACAATCACTGCATCTTGAACATATTTGGGAATAGATTTAATAGGTACAAATTTTTTATCCAATGCATTATAAAATCTGAAAAAAACTTCTCCATTTCTATCAATCAAAACAATTCCTGTATTTTTACGATTTATTATTGCTTCCTCCCTGATAAGATCCGCTGCATAATATTTATAGGTAAAAATTGGAATAAAAAAAAGTATAGTAAAAAAAGAAAAAAGAAAAAGCACTATTTCTTGTTTGTAGGTCACCAAAAGAAAAAATAGATAAGTTTTCATACACAAAAAATAACATATCACTACTGTATGATTGTAAGAACGAGGAAAAGAAGGAGTAAGAGTATAAAAAGTCAACAATTACAATAAACAACAAATCTTGAACATAAGTCCTTAGAAAGTGAGGATGTAGAAGCAACTGATCTTTTGGAATTAACAGTAGACGTTATTTGATCTATTTATCCTTAGTACCTCTCCTGTTAATTCCAGTATTTCCATGTTGCATACTTCTCACGAAGCATCTCATCTGTAACCGTAATAGCATCTAATCCTGATGTTCTTTTAAAACCAATATTAAGAAGTTCTGCTGACCATAAATCTCTTTCAAGTATTCCAGGCGCACCCAATAGAACCACAAGCATAGTTTTTCCTTGACGCTTTGCCACAACAACTGATGTTTTCTTTGCTGCCTCTGTATTACCAATCTTAACTCCTAAGACATTCGGGTATACACCTATTAACCCATTCCAATTGTAGAGATCAAACTGCTTATGATATTTATTCTTTTCAAGATACATATATTCCTTTTTAACTATCTGAGCAAAAAATGGATAATGCGTAAGTGCATAATGTGTCAACTTAGCTAAATCTTCAGCTGTACTAAAATGATTGGGTGAATCAAAACCTTGCGGATTCGTGAAATGAGTATTTTTTAATCCCAACAATTCTGCCTTCTTATTCATAGCACGAATAAAAACCTGGGATTTATATTTTTCGTCTATACCCTCACGTATCACCTCTGCTGCATCATTCGCAGAGGTTAACATAACAGCATGAAGCAATTCTTCCAATGTTAACTGTTGACCCGCAACAACACCAATTTTTGTGGGAATTTGTGAAGCAGCATCTTCTGACACTGTAAACAAATCATCAAGTGAGGCAAGATCCAAAGCAACAATGGCTGTCATAATTTTTGTTAGGGAAGCAATAGGAAATGGATAATTCGCATTTTTCTCAGCAATGACGTTACCGTTATCCATATCAACTACAAGATATGCATGAGCTTCATCCCAAGGACCAGAAGCATGAACATTTCTGATAAATTGAGATGATCGTTTTAGAGAAAAGTTATTCCCGCTTACCTTTAGTCGCGGTAGTATTTGCTCAAAGATATCCACTTTTTCTTTAGGAAGAGGACTTGTAAAGTGAGGAAGCTCTATCCCTACCAACTGAAGGGAAACAATAATAAATGTAATCACAAATGATACTATAAATATTTTTAGTCTCTGGGGAGAGACTATGGCAGATATCTGATCCATAATTTAAAATTAGTTACTCTCCTTAATTGGACGAGTTGTTATCCGCGCATCAGCGAATTTCTTGGGACCAAATTTTTTTCTGAGAAGACCCCATAATTCATCATTTCCAGCATCAAATCCCAGTGCCCAAATACCAATTCCTGAAAGATTTTTTAACTTTGCAAAATCATATTTCTCACTTAAAGAACGTTGATCTTCTATAAAAACCATTCGCCATACTCCATCTTCTTGATATGCGATGTATCCTACTCGTCCATATTCATCCCAGCCAGTTTTAATATCTTTGTTTGCTTTAATAATCTCCTCCTGAACTAGAGAATAAGTCTGCACCTTTGCGGGATAACTGTGATATTGTCTGTATTGTCTATAACGATACCAATAATAGGTAAAATATCCTGGATGTCGGGGAGCTTTTATGGCCACATTCTGAACTGGATAATTATACCCATAATAAGGTACACCCAGTATCAATTTATGAGATGGCATAACTTTGAGAAAATCTTCAACGGCAGTTGCAACATCATACGTATAACGTCCTTCCTTTTTACCATATAAAGGAGCTGTTGGCATAGCCTTTTCCGATCCTTTAACTGCAAAATCATAAGCCATCATGAAAATTCCATCAGCTACATCAGCCAAATTCCTAACATCATAAAGTTTGGGAGATGACGCAGATGAGGCATAGACAGACACTGTTACGCGAGAAGCCGGCACTTCCTTGTGCATCTTATCAGTCAATGCTGCAACAAATTCTGAAAAAGCAATTCTTTTATCATTACCAGGATTCCCTACATATTCAAAATCAACATTAATTCCATCAATTCCACGCTCTTTTACCGCAGTAACGGTCTCATCTATAGCCCGTTTTTGCGCTTCTGGATTTGTTAAAAATGCTTCTATTGTGTCATTATCCATCTGAGTGATAGTAAGAACTACACGTGTTCCATGTGCATGTGCCTTTTTAAAGAGATCTGTTGCCTTTTTGCTCTCAAAAACTGAATACCCATAGTCATTTTTATCAAGTGATCCATCGGAATTCACAGCCACACCAAAAAAAGCTAATGTCGTCAAAATATTAAAATCAACATTGTCCAGTTTATCAATTGTCCAATATGGAGCAAAACCAAATACTTCATGCCCCTTTTTTGTTTCTTCCTCTTGGAGAGAATGCAGAGGCGAAAGAAGTGGAGTGATAAGTTTTTGACCCTCTTGAGAACTGAGAGTAAAAATTAGCATTAAACAAAATGAAGCAAGAAAGATAGTAAGATAAGACCAAATTTTTTCTGAAATAAATGAAAAAATATAGGGTTCAGAATTGAGAGTCTTTTTGAGAAAAAATTTTTTTTGGGCAATTTTTTTTGGCAGGGTAAAAATCATACAGGGTAGGTAATGATTTTTTTCCAGATGAGTCTTAACCCTACTGGAGTTAGGAATTATAGCAAAAGTTTTTGTACTGTCAAGAGAAATTTAAGAAAAAAAACAAAAACTTGTAAAAAATAAGAAATAACCAAAAATTGATGATATTGAAATAATAAGATAATCTGCTCAGCAAAAAGTAAATGTAAGAAAAATTTTCTTACATTTACTTTTGTACTCCATTAGCCACTAATAAAAAAGTATTGAGTCACAAAATATACCTCTTTCGCACTAAAAGGATAAAAAAACTACTGGAATTGTAAGAACTAAGCAAGAAAATGTTTCTAATCCATTGATGATTTGTAAGAATGTTGCTATACTACTGTTCGTTATGGTGAATACTATTCTTGTTGTAGAAGACGATAAAGGACTACAAAAATATCTAAAAGAGCTTCTTCTTGATAACGGTTACTCTGTAAAGCTTGCTGATGATGGAATTGCCGCTTTGGATATGATTGCCAAATCAGAACCTGATGTGGTAGTACTTGACCTTGGTTTGCCCAACATGAGTGGCGAAGCTGTATGTGCAGAAATTAGGAAGAAATACCCGGATCTACCTATTATTATCCTTACCGCAAAAGACAGTATCAATGACATTGTTCAAGGATTGAACCTAGGAGCTGATGACTATATTACTAAACCATTTGTCGCTGATGAGTTTCTTGCAAGAATTAAAGCTAGGCTTAGAAGAAAAGAAGGTGGAGCAAATGCAGTACTTCAAGTAGCCGATCTCATCTTAAATAGTAAAACACTTGAGGTCTCAAGAGGAGGAAAACCAATACAACTTACTCCTCAAGAGTTTAAGCTTCTCCAATACTTGATGAATAACAAGGGACGCATTCTTACTCGTGAGATGATTCTTAACAGAATCTGGCTCTACTCGAGTGATATTGAAACGCGCGTAGTTGATGTTTATATGGGATATTTAAGGAAAAAAATTGATGCCAATCACGACAAGAAACTGCTTCACTCAGTTCGGGGTTTTGGATATGTCATAAAGGAATAACAAAGACCTCTTAGAGTTAATACTCACAATAAACGAATTTTAGACCGAAAATAATTTATATTGTCTCGCTTGACACTTTTCTAATATCTTTTTATAGTAAATTTATTCTTACTAATTTAGTATATATGCCAAAGCCTCCCCTGTCTGATCAACTGTTGGAAAAGGTCTCGTCTGCAAACCTTTATACGCTTTCTATTAATCGTTCGCGTGAGAAAACAATAATCATTATGCGTCTTCTTATTCCTGAAATAAATACAAAAAATTTTCCTCAGACATCCTCTATTCTTAAAATTTATCTTCCCAGCATATTTAAATCTACCTGTTATAACTCTGATAATCTTCCCTTTTCAAAGGAAGTTCTTCAAACAGAAGTTGGTCATTTATTTGAACATATTCTCCTTGAATACTTATGCATTCTCAAACTTGAACAAGGAGTAGATCATGCTGTATATGAAGGCATGACTAATTGGAACTGGCTACGAGATCCACGCGGCACATTTCATATAACTATTCATGGATCGATGGAAGATCTTAATGTATTTAACGAAGCTCTTCGAAGAACAATGAAGCTGACCAATCTCATTCTCTCAAGGCAGGATTCACTTATATCCTCGCTTCCTCTTCCAGCAGGAACTACAAAACATTAATCGTCAAAAGCTCAAGAGCAGACGCTGCAGACCAAGCTTGAGTTCGACATCCCTTTTGCCCATTTCGTCCACAAAACTCATAATAATTTCCATCCTCTCCTTTAATATAGAGTTCAATCGGAGTTCCAAAATATGAAAGCGGTTTTAGTGACGCATCAGCAAGCAATTTTGCCTCATCTATAAAACCCCATTTCTGTAATCCTTCAAAACTCATTCCATTGAGTTTAGGCCAAAAACTGCCATTATGATAAGAATCTCTACCAGGATTAAATGTAGGAGAAAGAGTGCTCATAGTGCGTATACCGCCATCCTTATCAAAAAGGTCAGGAAGAAATGAACGTTTTACAAGATCAGGAATAAATGCATCTTCAAGTATAGACTCCTTCTTCCCATTTGTAGAATATGTTGCCCATAAAAGTAAAAGTGAATTACCTGTAACTGTTTGGATTTGATTTTTTGATCCATCTAATGCTTGTGCAGGAAAGATATAACCTTGATCTTCATAAAGAAATAGATTATTAAATTGCTTCTTCATATTTTCTGCATGACGATCAAGCTTTTCTGCAAATCTCTGTGTCCTAGCCAACGTTAGATCAGTCCTCCTATAATAATCAGACCAAAGTTTAAGTGCTAACCAAGCATATCCTTGAACTTCTACTGGCGCTATAGGGTAAGGAGGTAGAGTACCATCTGGTCTTTGAATTGATTCGTAAGAATCAGTCCATGATTGAACAGATAGGCCACCATGTGTACGATTTTGAGGCAACTCGTACTCGACCAAATAATCTTTGTCTTTATCAGCATAAGAAATTATCCAGTTGAGTCCTGATTCAACTGCTGAAAGAACGCGAAGAAGAAATGAATCATCTCGAGTTTGTTCCCAATAGCGATAAATCGCAATAAGCGCAAGAGGCGTTGCATCTAGCGAATCATAATTTCGAAGATATCCATCGGGGTATACATACCATGGCTTAGGTGACTTGAGAAGGTGTTCATACCTATCCTTCCTAAACTCATGAATAAATTTTCCAGGCTCTTCTCCACTAGAAAGAACAGATTCTTTACCTTGCAGAGAAACCAACGTAAGAAGAGTAGTTCTACAAATACCATGAAGTCTTCCAATATCAAAATAAGAAGAAGCCTCTGGGATACTCGTAACTCTTAAAAGCTTCAGAATTGTTATTGCGCTGTCACGTCCAAAAATGCATCCATATATTTCATCCTTACCTGATGCATTAATTCCTTCTTCAGTGACGAGCTCAAGAAGTGTTTGATAAATTCGTTCTCTTAACGACTTTTTTTCCATGGGCAGTAAAAATAAATTCCTAACTAAAAATCTAAGGGATTTATCAAAATGTGTCAAGCTGAACGTTTATGAGAAATCAGGCAAAAAATCAATAGAGAGCTGTTTTTGCGATCTGTAACTGGCAACAGGTGGAATTCTGATAAAAGATGAATGCTGTTTTTGAGCTTTAATATAAATTTTTTCATACTCATCAACCATTTTCTCTACTGTAAACCTTTTAAGTGCATAAGACCTACAATACGATCTATCAATGGAGGGAATCTTTTTTACGGCTTCTACCATTTCCGATACAGAGTTAACGACAAATCCCGTCTTTCCGTTTTGTATGAGCTCTGGGATTGAACCAATTGAAAAACCAACCACTGGACTCCCGCATGCCATTGACTCAATAATTGTGAGGCCAAAAGGTTCAGGCCACGTAATAGGATGTAGAGTACAGTAAGCTTTGCTCATAAGCTCATTTCGCGTAGATTCATCCACTTCACCTATCCATCGAATCATTTTTGAAAGATGTGGTTGAATAGCTGTTGATATGTAATTTTTATAATTCATATCCTGCCCGCCGGCAATGATTAAAGGACGACCTATTCTCTTTGCAACATGTATTGCATGATGAACTCCCTTTTCTGGCGAAATTCTTCCTACATACAAAAGATAAGAATCCGGATTAGCACTGAAGGGATAGTGAACCATATTAAGGCCATGATACACATTGCCAATATAGTTAATATTAGGCGCAAATTGTGATTGAGCATGAGAAATAGACACATAGTATGGATTCTTGAAAAATGTATAGAGGGCAATTGTACTTTTTGTAAAAGCTCCATGAAGAGTTATCACGACAGGTTTTTTAGCAACGTTGGCAAGAGCAAGACTCATCGGAAAATTTTGAGCAGTATGGTCATGGATAACATCGAACTGATCTTGCATTCTATATGCAAGTGCAATGTTCATTACATTCCATGCAGTATGCTCATAAATATCATATACTTTATCTTTTTCTTCATAGATTACCCTAGGGGGAAGTTCTCTTGGACAGATAGAAACTAGTTTTGGAGATGTTTGTGAATCTCCACTTGCAAACAATGTTACTTGATGCCCTCTTTTTACTAACTCTTCGGTCAAAGCTGATATAACTCGCTCTGTTCCTCCATATTTATCAGGAGGAATTTTAATATTAACCGGAGCTATTTGTGCAATTTTCATAAATGATCGAAATTCAGTATAGAAGAAAATTAATAAATTAAGATAGAAATTTTGTAAGGAGTGAGAAAGAAATAGTAGATGTTTAATGATTCCTCAAAAAATTGTTAGCCATTTTCGGTTATACCCATTTCTGCTAGCAATTCTTCTTCTTTTATTATACTGGTATCACTATTTGATCCCAAAAGATGAAGCGGAAAATGGTGCATAACTTTTCTCTTACTCTGGGATTTTTTTTGCTCTTGATATAACCTCGAAAAATGGGTATGAAGCCCACCTTGAATAAAGATATTTGGCAAAAAACGAAAGTAGTCTTGATTGGCACTTTCTATTCCAAGTTCTTCCATTCTTTCTGGAAGCCATGAAAGGTATGCCCAGTGCCGCTTTGCTATCTGCACAGAACTATCTGAAAGGAATGTACTGAAATCTGTTTCCCTAGGATCAATATATCCTTTAGTAATGAGTTGTTGATAAATATCCTTCCATTGTCTCTCCCATGCCTCTCTCATACCGCAGCTTTTCACAAATAACTCTTCTTCACCTTTAAATTTTCTTCCTGGATACACTCTTTTTTCCTTAAAAATTTCATCAACGTTTCCCAAATTCTTTTGTTGAGCAATTAATCTAATCTGTTCTCTCAAATCAAGACCCTCTCTCTCTACCAATTCATTGGGTTCAGGTGCGAAAAATCTCACTCTTACATTTGTTGCTTCCCCGATCTTTTGTGCCTCCTCTTGCCTTTTTTTCTCATAATCTGCAAGATAAGTAACTGCACTTGTACCCAAATCACTTTGTGTTATTCCAACTACATCAACAAAAGTAATCACCGTAAAGTTAGGATGTCCAGTGAACAGTCTCTGCGTTATATCTACACCCTGTATTATCAACTCCGATGCTCTCTGCCTATGTCTTTCCTCAGCTGCCTCTTTTTGCAGACCTTCTTCTGCAGTTGCCTGTTTTAAAGCTTCTGAAAGAGAAAAATGAATCCCTAAGACTCTACGAGGTGAACGGGCTGCATTTGATAATGCTCTTACAAAAGTCTCATCATTTTCATTAACTCGTGCCCATTGAGCTGCAATAGTTGTCTTTCCAGTTACTGATGGACCCACAAGTACTCTAGTATGAACAGCCGTGGGTTCAGCAAGAATATACTCTCTATCTTCTCTTATTAGCTCCTGCGTCTCAGGAATATGAGCCCATTCATTGTTTCGCAATGCATGGGCGGAAATATTAAGTTCCTGTCTCTGCTGCATTTCTCCAATAAAGGCAAGTGATCCCCAAAAATTTTCAGATTTTGTCATAATATTAATCTAGGAATTCTAACTTCAACTGATGTACCTTTATTTTTCTTAGATTTGATTGCAATTGATCCGTGGTGAAATTGGATAATATGTTTTGCAAGCAACAAACCTACTCCAAGTCCTTCAGACTCTTTCTTATTCCCTTTGTAAAAACCTTCAAATACTCTCTTAAGATCTTGTCTTTCAATTCCTTCTCCTTGATCAATAATCTGAATAATTACTTGACGAGTAGTATTTTTGAGTGCTACCCCTATGGGGACTGTCTTAGGAGAAAATTTATCAGCATTCTCAAGAAGAGCAGAAATCATCTGAAGAAGCTTATCTCTATCTCCTACAATCTTAATATCTTTGCTAGTCAGATTTTTCGTATAAATTATTTCTCGATCTGGCTTAATAAAGTGAAATCGTTTTACCGCATCATCAATTATGTCCTCGATCTTGCATTCTTCCAATGAATAGTTCAGTTGACCCTGCTTAATGCGGTTCACCTCCAAAAGTTCTTTCACAAGATTTGTCAGTCTATTGCTTTCCTCATAAAGCTCTTTCACCCATTTTGACTCAATAGAATTATTTTTCCCGAGTTTGTTGTAAAGAAGTTGAATGTATCCATTAATCGATGTTAAAGGCGTGCGTAACTCATGTGACGCCAGTGAAATAAAAAGATCGCGTGTATCCAGAGCGTTTTTCATCTCATCGTATAACTGTGTTTTTCGTATTGCCATACTCGCTAATGATCCCAACAATTTGAGGACGTTCAAGTCATGATTAGAAATCTGTCTCAATTCCTTTGAATGCAAAGAAAGTACTCCTATAGATTTTCCTTTATAAGAAAGAGGTATATGAATTATTAGCTTGATTCCTTCATCATAAAATATTTTATGAAAGTTCTTTACTTCATTTATTTTTACGATAAAAGGTTCTCCCTTTGTAAAAGCAGTGTAGACGAATCCTTTTGATCTTGGCTTTACTTCATTTAGAAAGGGGGCATCAGCATAAACTCGTTGTAGTTGGCCATTCTTCTCAAGAAATATAGTACCATAATCAGTATTGGTAATTTTCTTTGCCTCATTCACCAATATCTTAAACGTCTCCTCACTGGTTAGAGGAGAAAGAAATTTAAGCGCTGATTTATTGATTTTATCCACGATATTTTCCATGTGGTGATCTTACCAAAAATTATTAACTATTCAAAGAGTTGAGAGCCAAAAATAAGTATATTCTTAAAAAATTCTTACATTATCTTTAAGCTATTATCATCACTGTTCTGTAACGTAAATTACAACAAATTAAATATATGTTACAACTGTCATCAATTAACAAATTAACTTCCTTCTTTCAGCAATATAAATTGCTTCAATATAAGAAAAAAACATTAATTCTTCATTCAAATGATAGTGCATCGAGTGTTTTTTTTGTTAAATCAGGATACATTAGAGTATTTCGAATATCAGAAGATGGAGAAGAATTAACGCTCACTATTCTTAAAGAATATGACTTTTTTCCTTTAACATATGGGTTTAATAATAACAATGAAGTAAATAATTACTATTTAGAAGCAATCACATCTCTTGAGATCTGGAAATCTCCTCAAGAGCAATTTATGCAATTTATTAAAAAGGACCCCGAACTCTTTTTTGAGTTAGCAAATACACTTATGGTGAAATTTGATGTATTTCTTACACGCATGGAATATCTCGTTTTTAATAATGCATATACTAAGGTGGCAGCAACGCTGCTCATGTGTGCAAAAGATTTTGGAGAACAACATGGAAATGAAATAATTGTAAAGATTCCCCTGACACATAAAGATATCGCTACTATGATCGGAATAACTCGTGAAACTACCTCTCTAGAGATGAAAAAACTTGAAAAAAAAGGGTTTGTAAGACGAAGTGGCAAATTTCTAATTATTAAAAATTATAATCTTCTTAAAGAGGAGACTCTACACTCCTTGGGTTCGGAAGAAATCTCACTCCCTTATATTATTGGATAAAAAAATATCTTCCCTTTTTCTCTCCATAAAATTTGCCGTTTTTACTAAACCTGTTTATGATGATGGCTCTTTGTCTGAGCTAAACTCTGAATAAATGCAACAGAAAGCGCAGCTATTAAGGTATAAAGAAAAAGTGCCACAAGAGAAGTTATATCAAGTACAGAAACTCCACTAATTTCGGGAGAGTGAAAGATATTCCTTAAAGGAATAAGTAGAAAAGAACTAAAAGTATAAACCCAAAAGACAAATGGAGTTTTAGGATTTACTCCCAATAGTTGAAATAAAACTCTAAAACCCAAAAAAAAGACAGCGATCCAATGAAAAAGTTGAATACATCGTACCAACAGATCTTCTACCTCCCATTTCATAGGCTATTACCTCCAAACTAATTTCTGAGTCTGTTTGCTTATTGTACAACTTAATCCTTTGCACTTTTTCTTAGATCCTGTAACTCTTGCTCACTGTGTTCTTCAAGCGTCTTAAGTTTTTCATCTGCTTCTCTTTTTACATCTTCTACTTTTTCCTTTAAGGCATCAATTTTTCTGTCACTCCATCTCTTTAATTCTTCAATAGAGTCAACTATTTGCTGTCTTTTCTTTTTATCTGCCAGTAACGTACCTACCGTACCGGCTATTACTCCAATTACAGCAGATATTAATCCAATTTTAATAATCTGAACTTTATTTGTATTTCCATTCATTTTTTTACCTCCTTCGAAATACTTAAGATGTAAGCTATAGACTCATTACTTTACATTTTTCTCTAGAAAACTATTTGAAGAGGGAGACAAAGTTACAAGTAACTTTTTGTGTAAGTGATTCTCCTCATCGTCTTCAATATACAATCTTTCTAAAGATAGTCGTATATGAATGAGCGTATATAGCCTACATTCTAAGTATTTCAAAGATCTCTTACTTATACTCTTCTAACTGCTCTACCCAGAAAAAGAAGAAGCAAAGATCCAATTACTGCTACTAGAAAAGCTGTCAGATTAAATTGTGACAACGGTACACCAAAAAAAAGATTAGCTACTAAACCTCCTGCCAAAGCTCCTCCTACTCCTAAAAGAATTGCGTTCAGAATACTGCGTTCTTCTGCGCGCGGATCAAGCATGTGCGCAATAATACCTGTTATTAGTCCAAAAAGAATCCAAGATAAGATGTTCATATATTGACTTTATTTTATTGCTCAACCTTAAGAGATAAACGATAAATGTGTAAGAGATTTGCTAGAAGTTACTCTTGGCAAATTTTTGTAATCTGATTTCATAGAAAACATGTTCTAAAGGTTAACGAAGACAAGGAATATTTTCGATGCAAGTGAGATAGTTTTAAAAATGAAAGATACTTCTCTCAATACTACTAGGAAAAGAAATTGTATCTACAGCATTACAAACTCAATCTAAGCTAATGCTATTAGTAGATGTTTACCATACGACAAACTTTGTGCTAATCTTAACCATTTTACAAAAAATAACTACAAAGAAGGATACTTCTGTGTAATTATTGTAATTATGAAGTATCCTTAATTTTTTTAGCAAGACTATCTTCTCTTTCTCTGTCTTGCTTGTCCACCTTTGCGGCCTGCCTCACGTGCCTCCTCGCTAGTGAACTCATGAGCAGTTCCTTTTGCATGAGCAGCTTTTCCTCCTTTACTTGCAATTTGTCGCTGTTTCTCCGCAGGCATAGACGCAAACCCTCGTTTTGATTTTCCTGCTGCAGCCATATGATCACCCCCTTTCAAGGTTTGATTAGGATAATAATACTTAAGCTTAAGAGATACAGTAGAGAAGTGTAAGGAATAAGAAAGAGATGAATTAATTTTTAATTTTTATATTAAAACGAATTAAAATTTTATTTTTCTTTATTTTTTTGCAGATCTCCTAATAAGTTTTGCAGAGTTAACAATCTCTAAAATCTGTCCATTGGCATCTTCAATCTCATTTGAACCTGTAAGTCTCTGATACTCTAACAGATAATCTGAAAGTGCAGCTTGTCGCTCTTTGATATCTGAGGTAATATCTTTTAATTTATTTGCAATATTAATAACTGAAGGCTGACTAGCAATCTGCTGTCTTGTTGTTGTTTTTATTTTTGCTGCTTCTTTTGCTTTTTCTGCATTTTCTCTATATACAGGATTATTTAAGAATGCATCTTCAAACATCTCTTTAAGTTTCTTTTGCTCTTCTCTAAGCTTATCAAGATTTTGAATATGATTTCTGATTAACTCTTCAAGATTAAGAAGAATAGTAGCATCCCCTGCTAGATTTTCTGTTACCGTAGAAGCATTTACATTTGAGTTATTCTCGAGTGTGCTTTCGTGATTTTTATTATCATCCATAAACACTACTATACACAAATACATTTTGAGAAATCAAGTAGGAGACGCATCATTATTTACAACTGTTTAGCAAAGTATGTTAATATTATTAGTAATGGAATCTATTGAGGGTATCAACCAAATAGATAGTGAAAATGACCAATTTCTTTCCTCTCTCGAAGTACTTCGCCAGAGAATCCAGAGTCAGGAGGAAACATTAACTTCTTCATTAGATAGGGAGCCCGGTAATCTACAGTCACTAAATCAATTAACAGAGACACTCAAAGGAATACCACTTCATGTTGTTTATAAACGAGAATATACTCAGGGATTAGCTGCTTATAGTCCAGCGCTTAATGCAATAATTGTAGGTGATGAAGCAGTGAGGTCTTCTGAGGAAGCTATAGTTGCAGCACTCAGACATGAAACAGTTCACGGGTTATTCGCTAATTTATCAGCAGATGACCAAGCTACACTTGTTGATGGATTTCTTAAAATGGAACAGCCGATTATAACAGTAGCTCTTGCCCTTGATTATTTTGGATATAGACATAATGAATTAAACAGCCCTATAGTTGGGCCGGAATTAAGAGGTAAAAAAATAGAACGTCCTATAACTTATAGGACAGCAAAGGGTGAAACAAAGACAGCAGATGCAACTGATGTTGTGAATGAACTCCTTGCTTACGCATTAATGGGTGAGATCGAACATGTTTTTCCTCCAACTAATTCAGAAAGAGGTCTAATTGTTGAAAATTTTTTCAATCTTATCCGATCAATTGTGAAGAAAGCAGACCCTGATGTTCAAAGATTATTGGAGGCAAAAGGATTCAATTCGCTTGATGTAACAGAATTACTTCAAGAATTAAGAAAAGATGTTGCTTCTTCAGAAAATACAAGAAAGATTAATCCTATTACTCAGTATTACCAACAAAAAAAGTGATTTTTCGAATTTAGTGTTGTTACTCAAAAAGAATAAAATTCTTCACAGATTCTCTTGGCAAATAATTCTTGGTTTAAATTATTGTCAAAAATTGGTCAAACCTAATTTTCTCTAATTGAATTTATTTAATATCTTGTAAAAATATTGGAAAACTCTATAATGAAGCTACCTCAGATATGAAAATTGCAACTATCCACGCACGTCAAATACTTGACTCTCGCGGATATCCTACTATTGAAACAGACGTTATCTTAGAAGACGGTACATTGGGACGTGCTGCTGTACCCTCAGGTGCATCAACGGGTACCTATGAAGCACTCGAATTACGTGATAAAGACCCATCTTGTTATCAGGGTAAAAGTGTGCAAAGAGCAATAAATAATGTCAATTCTACAATTGCTAAAAGGCTAAAAGGAGAAGACATTACACAGCAAGAGCATCTGGATAATATAATGATTGATCTCGATGGTACTGAGAATAAATCTAGATTAGGTGCCAATGCCATACTTTCTGTCTCTCTCGCATGTGCCCACGCAGCAGCAAAATTTAAAAAACTCCCTCTTTTTGCTTATTTTCAAGAATTGGCTGAGGTACCCAAACCTCTTATGCCAGTGCCAATGATGAACATCATCAACGGAGGCAAACATGCAACAGCATCAACAGATATTCAAGAATTTATGATTCTACCAATAGGAGCAAGCTCTTTCTCAAAGGCTCTAGAAATTGGTGCGAATATCTTTCACACACTTGGAGATATCCTTCGCAACAGAGGATATACAACAAATGTTGGAGACGAAGGGGGATATGCACCACATTTTCAAAATGGCAATAAAGAAGCACTAGATCTTACTATCTACGCTGTAGAAAAAGCAGGATATGAAATAGAGAAAGATGTAGTGCTAGCACTAGATGTGGCAGCTTCAGAGCTTTATAAAAATAAATCGTATATACTTAAAAGAGAAAATTATAATATGACTACTGATGAGATGATTGCCTTCTTACAAGAGCTGATAAAAGAATATCCCATTGTCTCGATTGAAGATGCACTTTCGGAAGATGATCATGAAGGATGGAAAAAATTAACCTCTGCAATTGGAGAAGAAATTCAAGTAGTTGGTGATGATCTCTTTGTCACTAATACAAAAAGACTAGAAAGAGGAATAAAAGACAAAGAAGCAAACTCAATTTTGATCAAATTAAACCAAGTAGGAACGCTGAGTGAAACAATAGCAACTGTCAAAATGGCTAAAAATGCAGGATGGAATGCTATTATTTCTCACAGATCCGCAGAAACAGAAGATACGACTATCTCTCACCTTGCTGTAGGATTAGCAACTGGACAAATAAAAACAGGATCTCTTTCACGTACGGATCGTATTGCAAAATACAACGAACTTTTACGTATAGAAGAGATAATAGGAGAAAGGGCAAATTATCCTGGAAAAGAGATTTTCAAAAAATGGCATACTTAGTATTAATAAGACACGGCGAATCTACATGGAATGCTTTGGGGCTTTGGGCAGGGCAGAAAGATGTTCCCCTAACACCAAAGGGACATGCCCAGGCTAGAAATGCTGCACAACTCATCAAAGATATTATGCTTGACATTGCCTATACCTCAGTTCTTAAACGTGCCCAACAAACATTAGCTGATATTTTAGGTGAATTAAACTTGACCAATATTAAGATTATCAAACATCAAGCTCTAAATGAAAGAGATTACGGAGATTTAACAGGAAAAAATAAATGGAAAATAAAAGAAGAATATGGTGAAGAACAATTTCTTAAATGGAGACGAGGTTGGGACTACCCTCCACCTAATGGGGAATCCTTAAAGGATACCTATAACCGAGTCGTCCCCTATTATAAAAATGAAATACTGCCCAAATTGAATGAAGGTAAAAATGTGGTCATTGTAGCGCATAGTAACTCTCTTCGAGCACTTGTTAAGTATCTCGAAAATATTTCCGATGAAGACATTCCCAAACTTGAAATTGGATTGGGAGAGGTATATGTTTATACTATAAAAAATGGAGAGATTACCTCTAAAGAAATTCGTGTCGCTAATAAAAATACACAATGAAATGGGAAAGTTTAATTTGCGTTAATCTAGCTTTATTTGTTTAAAATCCTTCTTTACTTTTGGGTAGATCAAACTTTTATCATTTTTAGGATTTTAGCTCATTAAGTATCTTCAAAAAATTTTTTCCCTTTTAATTTCTCTGGAAGAAAAGATGCAGCTTTTTTTGGACCCACATAATCCTCAGACCAAACATAATCTTTCGCATACCCTAAATCTTTCATAAGTTTAGTTGGAGCATTTCTTAAATGCAAAGGCACGGGCTCATTAGGAAATTCATAAACAGCAGACTTTGCTTTCTCTAAGGCATTTGGTACTGCACGCGACTTTTTGGCCAATGAAAGATATATAATAATTTGTGCAAGAATGAGTTGCGCCTCCGGCATACCGACTTTATGTACTGCCTCAAATCCTGCATTTGCTTGGATCAGTGCTCCGCGATCAGCAAGACCAATATCCTCTGATGCAAAAATTATCATTCTTCTAGCTATGAATTTGGGGTCCTCCCCTGACTCAAGCATTCGTGCGAGATAGTACAAGGCTGCATCAGGATCACTTCCGCGCATGGATTTTATAAATGCTGAGATAAAATTATAATGTTCTTCGTCTTTCTTGTCATAAAGTCCTGCTGATCGGTTTTGAAAAATATCTTTTATGATATCAAGTGTGATTGTTTTGTCTTTATAGTTAACAACAGCCATCTCCAGTGCATTAAGAACAATCCTTGCATCGCCTCCGGAAATATGGACCAAAAAATCCTCTGCTTGAAGATTGATTCTTTTTTTATAGACACCAAGTCCTCTTTCTTTATCAACAAGAGCTCGATCAATAATTGTTTTCAAATTTTTTTCAGATAGTCCTTTGAGTACAAAAACTTTACATCTTGAGAGAAGAGCATTATTAACTTCAAACGATGGGTTTTCTGTGGTAGCACCGATAAGCGTAATAAGCCCAGACTCAATGTATGGCAGTAAAACATCCTGCTGTGCCTTATTCCACCTATGAATCTCATCAAGAAAGAGTATCGTCTTTTTCTTGAACATGACATTCTCTTTGGCTATTTTAATGATTTTGTTTAGATCTTCCTTCCCTGTAGAAACAGCAGACAATTGATAAAAATCAGCATCTGTCTCATGAGCTATTATTGAGGCAAGCGTTGTTTTTCCACTTCCAGGAGGTCCCCAAAGTATAATTGAAAAAAGTTGACGCGATTCAATCATTCGCCTAAGAATTTTTCCTTCACCAACAAGCTCTTCTTGACCCACATACTCATCAAGTGTCCGTGGTCTCATGCGTGCTGCAAGATTCATATTTCTACTTAACAAACAAAAACCTAGTGTTTAAGAATGCACTCATTGTAACAAAATTTAGCTTACTTTTCAGAGTCATACTTACCTATATAAAACGGGCAAAAAAAATCCTGGATTGAAAATTAATGAATTTCAACTTGATTGTATATTTTCCCTTATCTTAATCTAGCAAGACATTTGCGACAACTTCATACGGTGTTTTTAGGTTGATTCCAAGGTGGGGTCTTTCATAGT
>FWPU01003329.1_pt1 | contig 40901 bp, 32 predicted proteins | sample 2228361 | NCBI WGS metagenome assembly FWPU01 (sample SAMEA103939777, study PRJEB20133) | metagenome | reverse complement strand
GGGCAGTGGGCAGTCGTAGCTTGGGCATCTTGACCATCAAGCACACAGGCAAGAATTCCTGTACTGCGATTGTGTGGCTTGAGCATCTTGACCATCAAGCACACAGGCAAGAATTCCTGTACTGCGATTGTGTAGCTTGGGCATCTTGCCCATCAAGCACACAGGCAGGAATGCCCGTGCAACTTTACGACTCGTCCAACCTTTGCAGAAATGCCTCCAAGCTTCCTGCACGCGCCGCCACCTTATACAAAGCGCGTAGCCGTTCCTTGTCCGTAATCTTTTGCAATCTTTGTATCAACGACTCAGGCAGTTCACCATACAGGTCTTGCAGAAGTATTATCAGTCCCTCACGCAAGCCTTGCTCCTCACCTTGTTGTATGCCTTGTTGTATGCCTTGTTGTATGCCTTGTTGTATGCCTTGTTGTATCCCATGCTGCATTCCTCTTTGCATCCCACGCTGTATGCCTTGCTCCAAACCCTGCTCGTAGCCCTGCTGCAAACCCTCACGAATCGCTCGACGCTCCAACGCCGACAAAAACGGCGTGCCACGCTCCTGCTTGACCTCCTCCAAGAACTTCTCGTAGACCTCTTCCAACATCTCAGGCAGTCCCATAACCCACTCCATCAAACGCAGCAGATTCGCTTGCGTGTCTATATCATACCCTCGATCCACCATCAAACGCACCAGTGCCTTTCGCGCCTCCAACCGCAACACCGCTTGCCCCTCCGTCGCCTGAGCCTTCCGAAACGCCAACAGCAACAGCGCACACGGGTTCTCGCTCGCCTCCAACTCCGCCTCGTCAAAATCCAGCACCTTCACCACAGGAAACTCAAACAGCACCCGACAGCCCGCCAACGAACGCTCATACTGCTGAGGACGCCAGTCGGGATTGGCATCTGCCAAGATTGCCAAGCTCACCACCGAGCGCCGATACTGGAGCCAAAGGCGTGCGTGATAGGCGTACATCCGCTCTTCAAACTTAGTGTCGAGTTGGGCTTGGACTTCGATGTGGACAAGCACCCACTGTTCGTTACCGTCTTTGAGGGTAATGCGCACGAGTTTATCGACGGTTTGGCGTCCTGTTTGGCTTTTGGGGGTGATTTTTTGGAGTTCGTTGTCGAGGAACTGGTGGGGCTGTGTCCAATCGGTGAGTTGATAGAGAGTGGGATGGGTGAGTTGGATGAGTTGTGGGAAGAAGAGGTTGATGAGGTCTTTCCACGGGCTGTCATAGTCTCGACGCTGTTCCTGACGACGCATACCGCCTGATTACGACATACCCAACTCATTTCCTGCAAGACACGAACGGTTCCAACTCTAATGGACAACCCATCTGTCTTGCAGGAATCGCGCGCATCTCGGCGAAAGCAACTTTCCAAATGAACGAAAAGCGACCCGCCCGCTGGGCGACACGCATGGTGTTCCTGTTCTACTCGCGACCGGTGTTCCGAGCGTGGGAGATTGTGTGCAACCACTTGGCGCGCCTTGTAGAGAACCCCGAACGAATGAAGACCCCTGCCTTCCAGCGAGAGTGGGCACGGATTAACCTCCGACGCATGGAGATTCAGCGCGGGCTGGGCGAAGTGAGCCACAGCCACGCCCATGTATGCGCTCAGTGTGGACACTGCTGTAAAGGCACGCGCGAGCGCGATGCCTTCCTCGACCGCGTCATTCAAGACCCCGCTACTCCCCTACGCCAAGCACGACGCAAGGAGGGCACGATGGTTGGGGTGCAGATTGCCCAGCACGAGAACCGCTTGCTTCACAAAGGAGCGGAACCCGTGCAGGGCGCGTGCCGAGAGCTGACCTGCCAAGGCTGTCGTGTGCCGAACGAACTGCGCCCGATGCAGTGTTTAGCCTACTTCTGTGGCTCAGCAGTGCGTGCGCTTAGCCAAGAGGAGTGCGAACGGGGCATCCGCCTGCTTCAACAGCTGCTGAAGTTGCAGGCAGAGGCGGTGCGCTTGGCGTTCCGTTCCCGTTTTGGGCGACCACCAAGGCAGGGCGTCGTGCTCCTGCCCCAGAGCCAGCCAACTGATAAGCGCACGCCATAGCCTACAACGCCCACACCATCTTGACTGCTATGCGCTCAGTGAAACGGCGCGCGTTCGGGTCGCCGATGATGATATAGAGGTCGCGCCCCAAATCGCCCGCATCGCGATAGGCAAGATACCAGTTCGTCTCACCGTTGCGCTGGACAAGCCTGCCTGTGAGCGCGCGTCGGGAGTCGAGCTCCCAGCCGAGCGTAATCACCGTCTGGTTCGTGCGCTCGCCGAACTCCAGTACCGCCGTGTTGACCCCCAAATCGACGCGCCCGAAGAGTCGCCGAGTGAAACTTGTGGTCAGATAGCGCACGGGTCTATCGGCGCGCGTGCCCCACTCGTAGCCAATGCGCCAGTTGCGGTAGCGGTCGGACACATTCCCGCTCACGCTCACTTCCCACACGCGGTCGCGCTCTCGCTGGAATGTCCCTCCTTCAAACCCCAGCCCCAGCGCATAGTCGTTGCGTCCCACGAGGTTGAGGTCAACTTCCCAAGTTTGCTCAAACGGCTGTCGATCAAACCGCTCAGTTTGCACCGTGAAGAGGCTCATCTCCACCCGACGCAGGGCGCCCTGACGGTACTCCGTGCTGTATTGATTGTACAGGCTCCAACCGCGCCGATTGTCGAAGGGAATCAGCCCCAGTCTTGGGCGAAAGCTCGGCTCCACCGACATCCATCGCCACGAGCTGAAGAAGCGGGGTATCGAGTAGGAGATAGCGACATCGTATGCACTCACTGTGTCCCCTGTTGGAGGGTGAAGCACCGCCCCTTGAATCCCGAGATCCCAGTTGCCCTGTCGGTAGCGCAGGCGTGTGCCATAGAGGGTTTCGTTGCCCGTCGGGCGCAGGTCTGCCGTGCCGAACACGCGCACCATTCGGTTCGCATCGGGCGTCCACTGATAGGTGAATAGCCCCACTTGGTGGCAGTTGTCGTAAGTCCAAAGTGTGCCTACCTGCTGATCGTTGCGCAGGTTGCCAAACAGTTTGACCCCACTTTCGAACTCGCGAATGCGCTGGCTATAAAACACCTGCCCCAGTCCATAGCGAGTGGTCATATCATAGTAGTCCTCACCTTCCAGGAAGAAGGGGCGCGTCTCGTCCAACTGCTGTTCGCGTCGGCTGAACTCGACCCGCTCTACTGCGCCTTCGATGTTGCGGAAGTCGGGTTTGAGGCTTACCAGCGCGGTCATTTGCGAATTGAGCGACCAGCGCACATCCAGCCCGCCCCGAATCGACTGCCCACCACTGCCGTTCGCATACTCTGGCGCAGTGTAGACCAAGATTTGAGGACGGTTGTCAATCGGCTTGGGGGGCACTTGCACGCCTTGCCAAGTGCCAACCTGTTCGGGGCGGAAGTTCAGCCCGAACGCACTCCAGCGCGACTCGATTTTGGTGCGTGCCTGATAGCGGACGAAGTTGACGGCTATCGGGATGGGCGACTTGCTTTCGGGGTAGGGCAAGATAGACCAGGGGATGCGCATCTCCACGCTCCAGCCGTCTTCAGTGCGCACCGCTTTCGCTTCCCACACGCCACGCCACTCACGCTTATTGGCGCGCCCCCCAGCAATCTGCTCCGACTGTGTGCCCAGCGCGTTCACCGAGAAGCGTGAGAAGGTATCGTCGCGCCGAATGTTGTACGCGTCGATAAAGAGCGTCACAAAATCCTCGCCATCGAAACTGCCGTTAGGTCGGATTTGGCGTGCGACAATCTCGTCGGGACGCGAGTCGTAGCAATAGAAGGCGACATAGAGGGCTTGGTCATCGTAGGCAATCCACGCCCGCGTCTCATCGGCGGGTGGCGCACCTGTGTAGCGGTCGATGAACGGTGTCGCAACTGGAACTTCCTGCCACTCCTCTGGTTCAATCACCCCATCAATCGTGGGCGGAGTGCCAATCCGCACCGCAGGCAACTCTCTATCGCTTCGACTCCAAGCAACGACACTGCATAGGATAAGAAGAGTGCATAGAACATAGCGTATCATACGGGATGAGATTATACCTGTTGAAAGGAGTGTTCTTGCCGAGCAGAAGCGACTCTGGTAAGGTTGGGGTGTCCTACCTCAACCACTCGGCGAACCGTTCCAGTGCATCCTGCCAGTCGGGCATCGGCTCTATCCCAGCCCACTCCAACCGCCAAGAGACCATCGGCGAGTATTGGGGGCGTGGGGCGGGCGTGCGCCAATCCCTAAAACGCAAGGGACTCAACGCTACCGACAAACCCAACCGCTCCAGAAGCCGTTCGGCAAACTCGTAGCGCGACACGGGGCGTTGATTCGTCAAGTGATAGGTGCCAAAGCAGTCGGTCTGAACCAGCTTCAGCAGGCGGTCGGCAACATCGGCAGTGTAGGTGGGCGAACCTATCTGGTCGACGATAATCATGGGCGATTCGCCCGCGCGCGCCTTCTCCACCACGAAATGGGGGAAACTACGCCCGTGCTTGCCATAGAGCCATGCCGTGCGCACGATGTAGTGGCGAGGGCAGAGCCTATGCACCGCCTCTTCACCCAGCCACTTCGAACGCCCGTACACGCTCAGCGGGTTCACAGGGTCATACTCATTATAGGGCGCGCCTTTCGTGCCGTCGAACACATAATCGGTCGAGATGGCGACGCAGACCGCTCCGATACGATGGCAGTTCGAAGCGATCACTTCCGTGCCGAACGCGTTCACCTGATAGGCGAGTTTGGGCTGATGTTCGCAGGCGTCCACATTCGTCATCGCAGCGCAGTGGAACACCAGTTCGGGGCGGTACTGGTCGAAGATGGCGCGCACCTCGCTGGGGTTCGTGATGTCCATCGGCACCAGCCCTGCCTTGCGCCCTGTTGGAATGACCTCGTAGCCCTGCGCCATACAGAGTGTGCGCAGTTCGGCTCCGAGCATGCCACCTGCCCCTGTAATCAGCACGCGCATTCGGCTACCCTCCCGTGAAGAACCGCACCAGAGTCGCCACCCCAATCACCACGCGGTAGACCACGAACGGCATCAGCGAGCGTGTGCGCAGATAGCGAATCAGAAATGCAATACAGAGCCAGCCCACCACCAACGCCGACGCTCCTCCTGCCAACATCGGCACAATCATATCGGGTGGGATGCCCTCCTTGAATGCCTTGCGGAACGACCAGACCGCTGCGCCAAAGGTGATGGGGGTCGCCAATAGGAACGAGAAGCGCGCTGCCGCCTCGCGCTGTAAGCCCAACATCAAGCCTGCGATAATCGTAATTCCCGAACGCGAGAAGCCTGGTATCAGCGCGAACGCCTGCGCTACCCCAATCAGAAACGCATCGATCACGCCCATCGACTCGATAGAACGCTCCTTGCGCCCCAAGCGGTCGACAACCGCCATCAAAATCCCGATACCTATCAGCAGGCTCCCAATCAGTGCGTATTGTGAGCGGAAGAACTCTTCAATCACCTCATCGAACAGTGCGCCCACCAACGCAGCGGGGATACAGCCGACGAGAATGCCCCACGCCAGACGCTTATCAACGATGCGCGTGGGGTCGCTGGAGAAGACCGCGCCCCCAATTCGGGCAAGGTCGCGCCAGAAGTACATTACAATCGCTACGAGCGTGCCCACATGGAGCGCCAAGTCGAACATCAGTTCGGTCTGGGGGTCGCCGATTTCCCAACCGAACCAGTAGCGCATGAGGATGAGGTGGGCGGAGCTCGAAATCGGCAGGAACTCGGTCAATCCCTGCAAGATGCCTAACCAGATAGCTTGCATTAAGTCCATTTGCTATGTGCCTCCCGTGCCTGTGGTGGTCGCTTCGGACGGTTCGATGACCGTCAATCGGTGGACCTTGGGGCGTCGGCGTGCCCATGCACGCTGGGCGACGACCACACTGCGCACAATCACCGCCACCGGCACGCCGAAAAACATCCCCACCAGCCCAAAGAACTTGCCACTGACCAACAGCACCACAATCACCAGCACCGGGTGCAAATCCACACGGTCGCCCACAATCTTCGGCAGAATGACCTTATGCTCGATGACAAAGAGCACGGTCATAAACAGCACCAGCTTCAGTGCGAGGGGGATACCTCCCTGAAGAAGCGCCATCAGCGCAATCGGCACAACGGCAACCACCGCGCCGATCACGGGGATAGCGCGCGCCACGCCTGCAAACAACGCTAATGTCGCCGCGTACTTAATGCCGAATATCTGAAGCCCAATCCAAGTTGCTATTCCCGCAATCACGCCCAGTATCAACTGTGCCGAGATGTAGCCCCGCATCACGCGGTTCGTCTCGTTCATCACACGCAGGGCGGTGCGAATATATCGCGGGGGGAGCCAACGCAAAGTCTCGCGCTTGAGCCGATGGGAGTCAAAGAGCAGATAGAACACCACGACGGGGATGAGAAACAGCTCGACTGCGATGGTAATCAGCGCGCCTGTCTGCTGAAGCGCACCTTGAAGGCGTGTTTGCAAGGCGTCCAGCGAGCGACTCCACGAACGGCTGAGCGACTCACCTTGGCGGTCGAGCCACGCTTGCGCTTCGGGCGGGAGACCCTGATACCACTCTTGATAGGTCGCTTGCCACGATTGGAGCGTTGCGGTGATGCGCTCTTGGTAGTTGGGATACTCGTTCACGAACTGTTTCGCTTCGCGCACAAAGGGCGAGATGAACGCCACCGAAGCATAGACCACCAACCCAGTGAACCCCAGCACCACCAGCAGGCTGATGAACCCGCGCCAACCGAGTGCCGAAATCTGTGCTGGCTTCCAGCGCATGAGCCAATCGACGAGGGGAATCAACAGATAGGCAATCGCCCCACAGACAAATAGCAGGGTGATAATCTCACGAACCGCCCAAAGCACATAGAGCGCTAAGCCGACAAGAGCCAGTATCATCAGCAACCACAGCGCACGGGTTGCCCAGTCGCTTGTCGGCACTTGTGATTTCCGCTCCATCGGAATAGCGGGATTATACCTTTCTAACTGCTCGCTTGAATGATGGCGTCCATCTCATCGAGGGCGCGTCCTGTGCCCAACGCCACGCACGAGAGTGGGTCCTCCGCCACATAGACGGGGATTTTGGTGGCGTGTTCAAGCAGGCGGTCGAACCCTTTCAGCAGTGCGCCTCCACCCGTCAGCACAATCCCCCGTTCGATGATGTCCGACGCCAGCTCGGGTGGGGTCTCTTCCAGCACGGAGCGCACCTTCTCCACGATTTGGTTCACAGGTTCGGCGAGTGCCTCGCGTATCTCTTCCGAATGAATCTCGACAGTACGGGGCAAGCCTTCCACGAGGTCGCGCCCGCGCACCTCCATCGTCAACTCTTGGGGTAGCGGATAGGCAGAGCCGATACGGATTTTAATCTCTTCGGCGGTGCGTTCGCCAATCATCAGGTTGTAGGCGTGGCGCACATGGCGCATAATCGCTTCATCGAACTTGTTGCCTGCCACGCGGATGCTTCGGCTAATCACGATTCCGCCCAGCGAGATGACGGCGATGTCGGTCGTGCCTCCGCCGATATCGACCACCATATTGCCTCCAGGCTGGCTAATGGGCAGTCCTGCGCCAATAGCCGCTGCCATCGGCTCTTCGATGAGGTGGACTTCGCCTGCGCCTGCCTCTTTCGCCGCTTGGAGCACCGCTCGGCGTTCGACATCGGTGGCGCTGGAGGGCACACAGACCAGCACGCGCGGGCTGAACAGTCGACGCTTGCCCAGTACCTTGTCGATCACATAGCGCAACATCTCCAGCGTGATGGTGTAGTCGGCAATCACGCCGTTCACGAGCGGTTTGACGGCAGTAATGTTGCCCGGTGTGCGCCCCAACATCAGGCGTGCCTCTTCGCCCACCGCCAACACCTTCCCCGTCGGTTGCGAGATGGCTACGACCGACGGCTCACGCAACACAATCCCACGCCCCCGCTGATAGACCAGCAGGTTCGCCGTGCCCAAGTCAATGCCCAGTTCGGTATGAAAGCGAAACAGTCCCATAGGCTCCTCAAGATTCGACGAGCGCAGATGCCACGGCGTAGGGCACTACGCGAGTAATCTGCGCGCCCAGCGCACTCAGTTTCTGCTCTAAGTTCTCGTAGCCACGATCGATGTGAATGACCTCTTGGATTTCCGATTCGCCTTCTGCGGCGAGCGCCGCGACCACCAGCGACGCACCGCCGCGTAGATCGGTGGCACGCACTTTGGCTCCGTGCAGTTTCTCGACCCCGCGTATCATGATGGCGCGCCCCTCCGCGACGATGTCTGCGCCCATCCGCTTCAGCTCGGGCACATGCTGGATGCGGTTCTCATAGATGGTCTCACGCACCATCGATGCGCCTTGCGCACGGGTTAGGTAAGCGCACATCGGTTGCTGGAGGTCGGTTGGGAAGCCCGGGTAAGGCATCGTGCGGATGTCGAGCGCGCAGAGTGGGTCTTGGGCGCGGATGCAGATGGTGTCCTCACCCTCTTGAACCTGCGCACCCGATTCGCGCAGTTTCGCCAGCAGGGCGTGCAGGTGTTCGGGCACGACCGCCTCAATCGTAATCTCGCCCCGCGTAATCGCGCCTGCCAGCGCGAAAGTACCGGCTTCCAATCGGTCAGGTATCACCTTGAACTCCACAGTGGGTTTCAGCGCGCTCACACCCTCGATATAAATTGTACTGGTGCCTGCGCTCTGGATGCGTGCGCCCGCTGAGTTCAGGAATTCGGCAAGGTTCACCACCTCAGGCTCCATCGCAGCGTTTTCGATAACGGTCAACCCGTTCGCATAGACCGCTGCGGTCATCAGTTGCTGGGTTGCCCCTGCACTGGGCATATCGAGATAGATTCGAGTGCCCATCAGCCCCAAAGTCTGGGCGATGTAGAGATTTTCTTGCTGTTCAATCTCTGCTCCGAGCGCGCGTAGACCGTTGATGTGGAAGTTCACAGGGCGACTGCCAATCTGACAGCCTCCGGGGTGGGGCATTCGCGCATAGCCCAAGCGCGCCAACAGCGGTCCGAAGATGTAGAACGAAGCGCGCATGCGGTTGACAAGCGCGGGGTCCGGGTTCGCACTTCGTAGTTCGCGGGGGTTCATCCAGAGGGTGGAGCCGTTCAGTTCGCACGGCACGCCCAGCCCCTCCAGCAGGCGAATCATCGTGCGAATATCCTCAATGTCGGGCACATTCTGAAGGATGACTTCTCCTTCGATTAACAGTGCGCCCGCCATCAGGGCAAGTGCCGCGTTTTTGCTTCCGCTAATTCGTACAGAGCCTTTCAAAGGTGTCCCGCCGACGATTTTGTAGCTCTCCAAAGGTCAGTTCCTCCTTGCGCGTGGCAGTGCTTCCTGCAAGCGCAATTATACCCACCCGCACTGGGAACCTTTGTTTCATTTTCAGGTACACTTTACAGGTAAGAAGGGGGCATTTGCCAATGTTCAAGGCTATAGCACGATTTTGGAGATACCTCGTCGCTTGGGTGACGGGCAAGGTTGAGCAGATGGAGAACCCGGAGGTGCTGTTGGATCAAGCACGCCGAGAGATGCAGGAAACCTTAGCCCGCAATCGCGAGCGCGCCATCCAAGCCATCACGCAGAAGAACCTCCTACAAGCGGAGGTCGATAAACTCGAACGCACCGTGCGCGATTTGGAGCGCAAGACCGAACTCGCCCTCCAACAGGGCAAGCGCGACCTCGCTCTGCAGATTGTACGCGAGAAGAAAGCACAAGAGCAGGCACTCGAATCGCTCCGCGCTTCACTCCAACAGGCGACCGAGACGGTAGAAGCCATCAAACTGGCAATCCGACGCCAAGAGGAAGAAGTGCGCGTGAAGACCGCACAAGCCCTCGCACTCAAAGCGCGCTGGAAGCAAGCCGAAATCCAGACCGCCATCAATAAGGCGCTGGAAGGCATTTCGGTCGAGAACATCGAGTCGAGCTGGAATGCGGCGGAACAGCGTATCCAGCGTGCCGAAGCCGAAGCCTCTGCACGCCAAGAGATGGCTGCGCAGAGCCTGCAAGGACGCATCGCTGCGCTCCAAGACGCCCAAATCGACGCCGAAGCCGAAGAGGAACTCAGCCGAATCGAACAGCGTATGGGTCTCAAACCTGCGCCCGAAGTCTCGGTCAGCACCAGCACGAACTCGGTGGACGATGCCGATGTGCTGAAAGAGCTCGAGGAGCTGGAGCGCAAACTGCAGGCGCAACAGGGAGATGCCTCTTCAAGCCGTGAAAGCAGTTAGGGGACTTGTTGGGCTGTTGGGGGTCGGATTGGGACTGGGCGTTGCGCTCGCCCAACAGCCGACGGTCTTTTTCGGGGCGCGTGTGCACTCTCAAGTGCGCGCCGACGAACGCACCACCCGCTGGAACTGGTACGACGACCTCGCACGCCACTCGGTGGGGTTCCTGCAAATCTACTTCGAACCCAACTACAGCGTCTACATCGCCCAACGCCTACAGAATGTGTCGGGCGACCGCACCCGCACCGCCTTAGATGAAGCCTATATCGAGCAGATTGGGGGATGGCGGTTCGGCAAGTTCTACGCGCCTTTCGGGGCGGGCACTCTGCTTAATGAGAGCGTTGTGGCAGTGCAAACACCTGCCCAGTTCGCAATCGCTGACCTGCCGATGCGCATCGCCTACATCTTCAACGGTTCCGACCGCCAGCAGGGAGCCTATGTGCGCGTGGGCACAACGAACGGGGGCGTCTCGGCAGGAGTTGGACGCCGACTCGGCACCGACCCGCACGCCCTCACAATCCTGTACCTGCCCGAAGAGCCACGCAACCCCGATGGCTACGAACTGCTCTATGGCGCGGACTGGCGCCCCCCTATTTTCGGGCGCGACCTGCAGGTGGAGTGGGTCTACGGCGAGGGCAAGCGTGTACCGAATACCCACTGGTTCGCAATGGGCTGGCAGATTCGCAACCTGCCCTACAGCCCCGAACTGCGCTTGGCGTATCAGACCGCAAATGAGCAGCTGAGCTGGCGACTGAGCCTCCAGCGCACCGTTGCCGACCGCCTGTCGCTCAATCTGGTCGTGCGAGGCAATCAGGACAAACTCCAGTTCGTCGCAATCGGCTTTAGGGGGGAACTGTGATGAGTTTGGGCAGGCGAGTCTCACGCTTGACGAAGGCGTACATCAACCACCACTGGGAACGCATCGAGGCGATTCTGAGCGAGCAGGAGGCGCGCCACTCTGCCGAGCAGGAGCTCAGCGAGAGCCTGCGCCCCACCGAGATACCGCCCCCATCCACTGCGCAAAGACCTGCCCCCACCGAGAGCGAGTTGAGCCGTGCCTACCGCGTGCTGGGTCTGCCCGATGGAGCCGACCTTGTGAGCGTACGCCAAGCCTATCGGGAACTCTCCCGCCGAAGCGACCCGAACCGATTTCCCGAAGGCACACCCGAACGCGAGCGCGCCCAACAAATCCACGAGCACGTCGAACGCGCCTACCAGACCCTTCTGAAGCATCTTGACCGCAGTAGCGAGCGGTTCCGCAATCTGATGACCGATTGACGATGTCGCCCACTCACAGCAAGGAACCGCTGATTACGGTGATTGTGCCCGTGTATAACGAGCGCGAAACCATTCGTGAACTGCTCCAACGTCTGCGCGAAGCCCCCTTCCGCAAGCAGGTTATCGTGGTGGATGACTGCTCGAATGACGGTACGAGCGAAATCTTAGCCCAAGAGCCTGACATTCTGCATCTGCGCTTGCCCCAGAATGTGGGTAAGGGCGCAGCGATACGACACGCGCTCCCCTACGCTGAGGGTGAAATCACGATTATCCAAGACGCCGATTTGGAGTACGACCCGAACGAAATCCCACGCGTGGTGGAGCCGATTATCAACGGGGAGACGGAGGTCGCCTACGGGTGTCGGTTCACGCGCGGACTACCCCGTGAGATGCCCTTCCCGAACAAAGTGGCGAACCTGCTGTTGGCGTGGGCAGTGCGGATTCTGTTCGGCTATCCCCTGCGCGACGAGGCGACCTGCTACAAGGCGTTCCGCACCGAACTACTACGCTCGATGAACCTCCAGTGTCAGCGATTCGAGTTCTGCCCAGAGGTCACTGCCAAATCGCTCAAGCGCGGGCACAAGATTGTGGAGGTGCCCATCGAGAACTACCGCCCCCGCACCAAAAAAGAGGGCAAGAAAATCCGCTGGACGGACGGGTTGGAAGCCATTCGCACGCTGATACGCTATCGGTTTCGGGATTAGGTTTCATTGTAGCACGGGCATCTTGCCCATCAGCCAAACCGTAGCACGGGCATCCCGTCCATCAGCCAAACCGTAGCACGGGCGTCTCTGCCCGTGTGCAAAATGGGCAAGATGCCCAAGCCACGAGAGTTACTGCAAAATGTAATCCACGACGACCCAGGAGCCGTCTTTGGGCACAAGGTAGACCGAAGCGTAGCCCGGACTGAGGTAGCACTGCAGGTGAAACTCCACGCGCACTGCTTCCGATGCCTTCGGATGCTTCAGCTCGGCAGGAGCGTTGACGACTTCCATCAGTTCCACCCGTTCAATGTTGCCCCAGCGATAGGTCGCCATCTCGACCGTGGCTTTTAGGTCGCGCTTGTCTTCGGGAACCGCTTCAATATCCATCAGTTTTTTCGCATCGTCTAATTTATTTTGCTGAATGGCTACGATAAACTGGGTTGCGGTGCGCAGATACGCTGGCTTGGTCAACTGGCTGATGAGCGGGACAAGGGCGATGCCCGCAAACGCCACAAGCAAAAGCAGAAATATCCAAACAGTCCAGTGTACCTTCCCAGCATCTCTTCGCATCAGTTATGAACCTCCTGCCAAAAGTCGGCTCTTATTGTACCTAAAAGTGGCTTATGCCCCTGCAGGAGCTGGGGTTTGGAGGAACTGACAGATTTCAGTGAGCGCTTCATCGAGTGGGGTCACGCTGTTGCGCCTCCATATAGCGTCGGAACACGCGCTGGACACGCTGAACCATCGGCGAGGGCTGGCTGTAATCGTACTGCTGGTACGAGCGCGCCCATAGCGCACGATAAATTTGGAGCGACTGTTCAGGGGTCAGTTGCCTCAGCGAGCGCGCCCTCTCCTGCTCAATAAACTTCTGAGCCTCTCTCATATCCCTCCGCCAAGCCCGAAAAGATGCCCCCTCTACTTGGATTCCCTGCCTCGGCACTTTCTCAGCCATCTTAGCGAATCACCACGCCGTTTTTCAGTGTACCCTACGAAATGCCCAACCGCTCTCGGCAGATTCGAAGCACATGTTCCAGCGTCTGCTCTTTTGTCCAGCCGTCGTTTTGGACGACGATTGCATCTTCGGCTTGTCTAAGAGGCGAGTCGGCGCGGGTGGTGTCGCGTCGGTCGCGTTCCAGAATCTCTGCCAGCACCGCTTCGTAGGGCTGGTCGATACCTTGGTCTTTCAGTTGTTCCCATCGGCGTCGGGCGCGCTCTTCGGGTGAAGCGGTGAGATAGATTTTGATGAGCGCATCGGGGAATACCACGGTCGTCGTGTCGCGCCCTTCCGCCACCAGCCCGTTCACCTGCTGGGCGAGCGATTTCTGCATCTGCACCATCGCCCGCCGCACACTGGAGTGAACCGATACCCGCGAAGCAAGGTCGCTCATCTGGGGAGTCCGAATCGCCTGCGACACATCTTCCCCATCCAACAAAACCCGCTGGTCGTCGTCCACCCGCTGAAACTCGATTCGGGTAGACTGAGCGAGCGCGCCCAGTGCGGAGGCGTCGTCGGGGTCGATACCGAGTCGGTGGGCTTTGAGGGCGAGTGCACGGTACATCGCCCCCGTGTCCAGATAGACAAAGCCCAACGCCTGCGCCACCCGCTTGGCTAAGGTGCTTTTGCCTGAGCCTGCAGGTCCGTCAATCGCAATCACCGTCATCCAATTTCGGCACGAATTGTCTGGAGCTGGTCGGCAATCACTTCCAGCAAGAGTTCCAGCTCTTCCTCTAAGGGGCTGAGGTGGCTGGGGTGGAGCGATTCGACATCCAGCCCTTCCAAATAGCGTCGGAACTTGCGCACCTCGATAGCGGGTCCACGCACTTCGGGCACGCTCGCCAACACCTGTTCCGCGGGTTGCTCTAAGAGTTCCTCCGCGCGGTCGGGTTCTTCACGCAGGGTTCGCACCAAAGCGGCGGTCTCGCCACTGGTCAGTTCCTCTTCACGGATTTTCTCGGCGAGTCGGGTCTGCAGTTCGGGGTCGTCCAGTTCGAGCAGGCTTCGGGCGTGGCTCTCGGTGATGCTCCCCGCAGGTGGGCGTCCTTGCGTGGAAATCACCTGCTCGCCCACCTCCTCAGGCAGTTCCAGCAGACCGAGCCAGATACTGATGGTGCGGTCGCTTAGTCCCAGCATCTCTGCCAGCTCGCGGTTGCTGAGTTTTCGGCTCTCCTTGAGTTGTTTCAGTGCGCGTGCCTTGTCGATTGGCGCAAGGTCTTCGCGCTGGAGGTTCTCGATGAGTTGCTCGGTGGTGACGCTTTCCAAATCGAGCTCCTTGATGATGCAGGGCAGTTCACGCAGTCCTGCAATCTGCGCCGCGCGCCACCGTCGTTCGCCCGTCACAATCTGATAGGTCTCGCCATCGGGCAGGGGGCGTACCGTGAGAGGATTGATAATGCCATAGCGCCGGATGCTCTCTGCCAGTCCGTAGAGGCTCTCCTCGTCGTAGCCCCTGCGTGGTTGGTCAGGGTCTTCTACGATTCGGTCGAGCGGAATCAGTTTGATATCCATATCGTGCGCCTCCTTCGGCTGGAGTATACCCGATGTTGTGGCTCAGCCGAACCGCCCGCGAATATAGTCTTCCGTCTCTTTCTTGTCGGGATTGGTGAAGATTTTCTCGGTGGTGTTGTATTCGTGAAGCACGCCATTCAGGAAAAAGCCCGTGTAGTCCGAGACCCGTGCCGCCTGTTGCATCCCGTGCGTGACAATCACAATCGTGTAGTCCTTCTTGAGTTCGGTGAGCAGCTCTTCGATATAGTAGGTGGCGGTCGGGTCGAGGGCGGAGGTCGGCTCGTCCATCAGAATCACTTCGGGGTCAACTGCCAGCACGCGGGCGATACAGAGACGCTGTTGCTGACCGCCCGAAAGCGCCATGCCCGACTGTTTGAGTTTATCTTTCACTTCGTTCCAGAGCGCCGCTTGGCGCAGGCTGGTCTCCACAATCTGGTCTAAGATGCGCTTGTCGCGAATACCGTGCATTCGGGGACCGTAGGCTACATTATCGTAGATGCTCATCGGGAACGGGTTCGGTTTCTGAAACACCATCCCGACACGCTTGCGCAGGTCGACCACATCCACATCGGGGTCATAGATATTTTTTCCATCGAGCAGGACGGTACCCGTGATTTTGACCCCTTCAATCAGGTCGTTCATTCGGTTGAGACAGCGTAGGAAGGTGCTCTTACCGCAACCTGATGGACCAATCAGCGCCGTGATACTGTTTGTCTTGATTTCGAGGTTCACATCCTTGAGGGCGTGGAAGTCGCCATAGTAGAGATTGAGCTGATGCGATACCACACGAGCAGAGTTGTTCGCCGGTGCAGTTTGCTTCAGTGCATCCGAAAAGGTCTTCTCCACGGTATCCGAATTGTACCCAGCCCAAAGGTTAAGCGAATGTTAAAAAAGGCTCGGTTGACGCTCTGCTGTAATCAGCGTTTGGGGTTTGGGAAACAGGCGGTCGAAATCGTCGAACAGGTCGGACAGTCGGCTGGCGAACTTATAGAGTTTCTCCACATAGTGTTCGCGGTCTTCGTCGTTGGCATACTCTTCTAACAATCCCAGCGTGCCATCGGCGCGTCGGTAGACCATGATGTAGTCGCCCACTTGGAATCGGGAGGCTAATGAGTGCAGGGGGTGGTGGCTCAGTCGGCTCTTTTCGGTGATGCGCTCGCGTCGGCACAGGTCTTCAATCGGCACTTCTCCGTTCAAAATGGCGCGCGCCAACCGCTGATAGTCTTCCGCCACTTTTTCGGGCTGACCTTGCAACAGCCACTGAATCGCTCGGTTTAGAAACTCGCGCCCGAACCGTTCGTCAGCGCGGGAGCGAATTGACGCCCCTTTGAAAATCAGGTTGCCTTGGTCGTCCTGAAGCACATAGTTTTTGGTCTTGATGGAGAGCATCGCCCGATAGTGCCCGTCGTGGGCAAGCCGAATGCCTTCGGGGAGAATTGCGCCCACCTTGTCCACGAACGCATACTGCTCTTCCAGCGTGTTCACCCCATCGGGCGGTTGGAAGTAGACGCCATCGGTGTCGATTTCAATGACCGTCCCGCCGAGCCGTTCGATCTCGTCGGCAATCTGTTTGACCAGCTCCTGCCCCTTGAGCGTGATAGCCTCTGCCGCATCGTAGTCGTTGAAGTGGAAGGGCGCACCCAAGTAGCCATAGAAGGAGTTGATGAGGATTTTGAACGAGCCTTGCAGACCGTCCCAATATGCCGATTCGAGACCGCTGGTCTGCTTGGCGCGCGCTTTCGCTTCGAGCCGTCGTTCGCGCAGGCGTTCCAACATCGGCAGGAACACATTCAGATGGTCGTTAGACGGTTTGATTCGGTAGCGCAGCATCAGGCTGGGATAGAGGCTCTCCACATCGGCTTTGATGATGTTGTGAATTAGCCCCACCTTGCGCACTTCGGTATATCCGCCCGGATAGTCGCGCGGGAGCTGGGGTTGGGGAATGGCGTAGCGGGCGTGCAGGTAAGCACGGACAAAGAGTAGGTTCGCCTTCTCGCCCGTGCCGATTGTCGCCAAGTTCTGGAGGGTGTCGGGAACCATCTGACACTGATAGAACTCGGTGGGGATGACCAGCTCCGCCAATTGGCGCGTCTCGCGCACATCGTGCAGGGCATATTCGCGCACGGTGTCGGGGTCTTGGCTCCACAGGGTAGGGATTTGGGCGCGGTCGAGATAAACTCGTTCGTCGCTGGCGAAGCCGAGTTGGACGGCGACCTCCTTCAGCCCGTAGCTCTCCAGCTCGCCCCGTGCGATGTCGTAGCGTTGGACGGCTAAGTAGGTATCGATCAGATGGCGTCCGAAGGCATAGGCGGGAGTGAAGTCTCTGCTGTTTGCGCCGATAATGCAGGCACGCTTCGAGCCGAACCGCAGTTCCGAACCGTCACGCCCCAACCGAAGCGGAACCCGATGAACCTTTGCCCGTGCCGAGAGATAGGGCAGGTCGAAGCCGAACAGGTTATGCCCTTCAATCACATCGGGGTCTAACTGCTGTACTCGTTCCACCAGTTGCTCTATCAGGGTGCGTTCCTCCCCGACGAGCACCTCCTCATAGCCTCGGTTATCGCTCAGGGCAATCAGCAAGAGTTTGGCATCGGGCTGGTCGGCGTTGAGGGTGGCGGTCTCAATATCGAGTTGGAGGCGGTGCAGTTCGTGGAACGCCATCCCTTTGAAGAGCGTCTTGCCCGTCACCATCAGGTACTGCCGTGCGAGCGAACCGTATGTGAGTGTGGCGCGGTTCTCGGCGCGCAGGGCTTGGCGCAGGTTTTCAAACGCCTCCAAGTCCCCACAGCGCGCCAGGTAGCGCAAGCCCTTCCGCTCACCCAAATCGCCCTGAAGGGTCTCCCACTCCACGCGGGGCAGGGTCATCGGCTCATCGCTCAACAGCCACGGTTGGAACGGCTCTTCTTGGGTCTGGATGCCCGATTCGGTGCGCAGATAGAGTCGGATGGTTGTGCCGAGCGATTCGACCGCTACGATTCGCAGGGTGGGGTCGCTCCCGAAGAGCAGGGCGTCGGTGTCAGGTTGGGTAGCGGGCGTTCGGGTCTCCTCTGGTTCGTCCATCGGCAGAGCCTGTTGCATCGACAAAAGTATACCTGGTGATTGCCTGATGCCGACTGCCCTCCATATAGGCGAGACGCATGGGCGATGGTTTTGCAAGATGGGCAAGATGCCCAAGCCACGACTCCCCACTACCGACTGCCCACTGCCCCAAAATAAAATCCGCTTCGCTCTTTCACAAACAAAACAACACAACCCCAGCGTTAGGAGCTGGGGTTATGTGAAGCATTATGTTGTTGTTGCGAGATTACAAGCTGTGAGTTCCACCGATACTACAGGTCGGGTTCGTGCTCATGTTTCCGATGGTGTAGTTGCCACCAGAGGGACACTGAGGCCACGTTTGGATGTATTCGGGGGAAAGTTGCGCTTGAGTTGGTTCGGCGTTCGGTCCCTGATTAGTAGCCATAGCCCACTGTTCTTTCGCCGCCTGAATCTGGCGTAGGTTCGAGCGGCACGCTTGGGCGCGCGAACGCTCACGCGCATTCATGAAACTCGGCACGGCAACGGCAAGCAGGATGCCGATAATCAGCACAACAATCATAATCTCGACCAGCGTGAAACCCCGCTGTCGGCGTCGTCGGTTCAGCAATTCTCGCATCATTCGTCGATCCCTCCATCTGGTCTGTGCTGGGGAAGAGACCCAACGCTGACGGGCGGCGCTTCTGGGGTCTCTTCCCCGCTGAGGGAGTCTTTCCACACTCGGCAGGGGGAACGATACTGGTAAATGTAGGAGAATTGGGGTTATTGGGGCATATTGGGGCGGTCTATTTGCGCCAAGCCTTCTCGATTTGGCGCAGGTGTTCGCCATAGGCGTCGCTGTCGAGGTCGTCGAGCCACATAATCAGTGCGTCTTCGCCATCATCATAGTAGCCCTTGCGCACACTCATGGGGCGGAAGCCGAACTTTTCGTAGAGCCGTTGGGCAGGTGTGTTGCTGATGCGAACCTCCAGGGTGGCTCGCACCATTCCCCGCTCCCTTGCCAGCGAAAGCAGGCGATGAATCAATCTCTGCGCATAGCCTAACCCGCGGTACTGCTCCAGCACCGCCACATTCGTGATGTGCGCTTCGTCCACCACGAGCCACATGCCTGCGTAGGCGACAATCTGCCCGTCGTGGCGCAGGATAAGGTAGAGCGCGCACGGGTTCCGAAGGTCGTTCAGAAACGCCTGCTCCGACCAACCGGGCTGGAACACCGCCCGCTCGATGGTCATCACTTGGGGCAGGTGTTCCTCGCGCATCGGTTCAATCACGATGCTTACCATTCAGTCTGCAATCCCACAAAACTGCTTGTAAAGGCGTATCACGCGCTGGACATAATTCCGGGTCTCGCGATAGGGAGGCACTCCCCCGTGTCGACGCACCGCTCCTGAACCTGCGTTGTACGCAGCGAGCGCCAGCACGACATGCTCCCAGCTGTTCGGGTCGCCTGTCTGGCGGAAGTAGTTCTCCAAGTGCCCGCGCACCAGCTTGACTGTGCCAGCGAGGTTCTGTACAGGGTCGTAGGGGTCTGCCACGCCCAGCCCGCGCGCCGTGCCTGGCATCAACTGCCCCAGCCCCGCTGCGCCTTTGCGTGAGGTGGCGTTCGGATTGAAGCCCGACTCGACCAACACAATCGCCATAATCAGGCGGGGGTCTACGCCATAATGCGCGCTGAATCGCAGTATCGACCACGCAATTGTATCCGCCATCTCGTGCGAGAGGCGCGGATTGAAACGGCGAATAGCGTTGTAGTAGTAGGGATGATAGAGGTGCAGGTTCTGAGCGAAGTGTTGCCAGTCATTGATTGTGGGCATCGGCGGTTGGGGTTGCCCCGTGCGGGAGGCGGTGTTGCTCCGTGCGGTGGTGTTCCCGCGCGGAGGCTGTTGGCGTGCTTGTGCTTGAGCGCGTTGGCGTTCAGCAAGAGCGCGTTGGCGTTCGGCTTCGGCACGCGCCTGACGCTCACGCTCTTGCGCTTCCCACTTGTGAAACACGCTGGCATGAACCGCGCTCAGCAGGGTGTAGGTCGGTGTGACAAGCTCGCTCTCTCGCTCCACTCGTACCAGCGCACGCACACGGAACTGACCGCGCGTGAGCCAGCCATAGCCTTGTGGAATCTGGATGACCAGACTGCGCGTCGGCTCGATCTCCAGCAGAATCGACTGCGACTCGCCCGCAGAGACCGACCCGCGCACCATCCCTTCCACCTCTAACACGCGCTTGCCAACCGCAATCTCCAGACCTGCTATCGGTGTGAGATTGCGCACCTTGTGTTGCTGGCGCACTTTCAGGTAGCCTTCCAGCTCCTGCGTATGGACCGCTATGCTCAGTAGACCCAGCGCAACGGTCAGAACCCATCGTGCCATGGTAATAGTATTCCACACAGGGTGGGCGATTCCTGCCGTTCCGAATCAGGTACCCTATTGGCTGGTGGACTCGACCGTTGCGCAACTGCAAGACTATTTGGCTCCGCGCTTGGCGCAGATTGAGCGTGCGCTGGAGGGGTTTCTGCCTACCCAAACCGAGCGTCCGCGCCAGTTGCCGAGTGCGATGCGCTACGCGGTGTTGGAAGGGGGTAAACGCCTGCGCCCTATCCTATGTGGTGCATCGGCGGAGGCGTGTGGTGGTACGCTCGACCAGGTGATGTCGACCGCCTGCGCGTTGGAACTGATTCACGCCTTCAGTCTCGTTCACGACGATTTGCCCGCGCTGGACAACGATACTCTGCGCAGGGGCAAGCCGACTGTGTGGTGCGCTTATGGGGAGGCGATGGCGATTCTAACGGGAGATGCTCTGTTCGCACTCGCCTTCGAACTGATTGCCAAGCAAGCCGAGCGTACCCCTGCCGAGCGTGTGGTGCAGGTGCTATCGCTCATCACGCAGGCGGTCGGGGTGGATGGAATGGTCGGGGGGCAGGTGGAGGATATCCTCTCGGAAGGCACGGAACCGACCCCCGAAGGCTTGGCGTATATCCACTCGCGCAAGACGGGCGCGCTGATTCGGGCGTCGGTGCTATCGGGCGCGATTCTTGCGGGAGCAACACCCGACCAGGTGCGCGCGCTGGACACCTATAGCACCCAAATCGGGCTGGCGTTCCAGATTGTGGACGACATCCTCAACGAGACGGGCGACCCCGCCACGCTCGGCAAGTCCACTCAATCTGACCGTGAGCGGGGCAAGGCGACCTACCCGCGCTTGTTCGGGCTGGACGAGTCGCAACACCACGCCGAGTTGGCGGTTCAATCGGCTTTAGAGAGCCTTGCCGAGTTCGACCAGCGCGCCGACCCCCTGCGCTGGCTGGCAAACTATACTCTGCTGAGACGGTCGTGAGCAAGGGTCTACACAGGAAAATGTTCACCCCATAGGGCGTCGATCTCGTCCATCATTTCAAGTGTTGATGCAATCGCTTGCAGGACTCGCCGATAGGTATTGATTTCGTCGGAGGTGAGTCGGCGTCCGATGCGCTCGGTGAGCCACCGTTCTGCAACGCGATGATTGCCCATCTGAAACTCCCACACCTCAAGCGGAACAGGCTCGAAGTATTGGGTATCGCTGACCCACACGCATCCCGCTTCATACCGAACGCGCTCAACTGCGTCCGAGTTCGGCACGGGGAACCTGACTGTGGGGTTAACGAGTTCGGGGGCGCGGGAGGTATCCAACAGATGAAGAGCGATGAGTTTTCGTCCCAGATTAGCGAACGCATCGAACGCTTCTTGAGAAGGGGGTAGGGGTATGCGCGGGAAGTCGCGCCGTAGGAATTCGGCGTAGCGGGTGCGGTAGGTGGGGCAGTGTAAAATCGCGTAGATGTAGCTCAGCACCGCCTCAGGCGTCACGGCAAAGCCCAACGCTTTCAGGAACGCCGAGTTCAGGTTCGCAGGGTTGCCCTCCTCATCGTACAGTCCGTTCTGCTGATTGTTGCCGTTGTACAGATAGAGTGGGAACACATAGGCAATCTCTTTAGTGCGATTCGACAGCACGCTACTTTCCACAATCGTGTTGGCGACCCCCACATGGCTCCACTCACCAGGTGTCGACTGCTGGCGCACACTGATTAGAGCCAAGTTCGTGTCTGGTAGCAGATGTTTCATCACTTCTCGGCGTGGCATACAGTGGAAGCCCCGAGATACGCCCGTGTAGAAGGTATAGCGTCGGTCGAAGGGGCGGTAGAGAATCGGCACGATGTGGCTCTGAGCCGAGTCATCGGGCACACCTGCACTGCGCAGGTCTTGCTGAGCCAGTGTCACCTTCCAGTCGCGTGCATCTTTGCCAAGTTTGAAGCGGTAGCGAGCAGTTTCAGGGTCGAACGCAACAAACTGCGTGACGGTCTGCCACACGGTGTCAGGGCTGAACTGGATGGTGAGTTTATCACGCGCCGTCACGATGCCGACGCTGTGGGTGCGGAAGATGTCGGTTAGATACCAGCCCTGCTGATACTCAGGCTCCAACGCACGGCTCACTTCGGGGACGAACCAGTAGGCGGGCGAGCGGGGTTCGAGCCGTTGCCAAGGGGTCGTTTTGCAAGTGTGTTCGTTGAGCCACTGATATTTGCTGGTGCGCGTGCCCCACAGGTCGGCATAGTAGACGGCACAAGTATTGGGGTCTCCCCCTTGAGGCAACTTCACCGCCAACAAGATGGCGACCCCCTGCTGGATGTCGAACACATTCTCATCGGCAGAGCCATCGGGAGCGCGCTCTTTTTTTCGGGCGTTGCCGTGCAAGTTGAGGATGTAGAGTTCATCGAAGGTGCGCATCAGGTGCTGGCGCATTCCCCGAAAAGTGGGGTTGTCTAAGTAGGCGTGATTCGTGCTGAAGCCGACCACCCCCTGTCCTGTTTGGTTGATGCGCCACTCAGCAAAGCGAATGAACTTCACATAGTCATCTTGGAGCCACTTGGGGTTCCGCTCGCGTAGGGGTTGACCATCCACGAACTTGTAGTCTTCGATTAGTTTACCAATCCAAGTAAGTTCGCGCTTGCCGTCGGTGGTGACGGTCACGCTGCGGTTCGCCGAGTGTCCACTATAAGGCGGGTTGCCCAACACCACCAGGATTGGCTTCTTGCGCTTGATAGACGCCGCTTCGTTCGCTTCCCGTGAGATGTATTCACCCAGCAGGATTTCGGTTTGCCGAACTGCTTGTTCTAAAGCGTTCGTGAGGTAGATGCCGAGCCATTGCTTACGTTCTGGCTCCCAACCGAACTGCTTCATCTGAATGCCCAGCTTCAGGTGGGCAATCGCATAGGGCGCAACCAGCAACTCGAAGCCGTAGACCTTGTTGTACAAAAGCCCATCTTTCAGATAGCGTGCCCATCCGCCCAGCCCCATCTGGGTTTCGATGTTCTGGTGAATGGTCTCCACCACGCTGAATAGGAAGCTGCCTGTTCCGCAGGCAGGGTCTAACACCAGCACATCGGAGTCGCCCAACCCGAAGCCTTTGAGAAACTTCTCTTGCAGGATTTCATCTATCGAGCGGACGATGTAGTTGACCACAGGCTCAGGTGTGTAGTAAACTCCGCGCAGTTCACGCAGGTCGGGATTGTAGGCTTGCAGGAAATCTTCGTAGAAGTGGACGACAGGGTCTTCGCGCCCCGTGCGCCTGCCGAAATCTTGTAGGATTGACGAAATATCGACTCGGTCGAGCAGGCTCGCAATCTCGTCGGCAATCCAGGCGATTTCGGGGTCTAAATCGTGTGCGCCTACCTGCTGAAATAGACGCCGAAGGAACGGGTTCGTCGTCGGGATGAGGTCGCCCGCATCGCGTCGGGTGAAGGGGGTCTTTTCGGGTTCGCTACAGCGTGCGGCGAACATCCCGTAGGCAATCGTCTGGGCATACATATCGGCGAACTCGTCGAATCGCAGGTCGGGCAACAGCACGCTCTCGAAGGCGCGGTGGAGTTCCCTAAGCTCCGACTCGCGTTTCGTGTGGAGCAGAGTTTCCGTAGCGCTGGCAAGTTGGCGCGCCCGCCGAGCCAAATAAGAAGCTAAAGTCTTCGGGTCGCGGATGGGGGGCAGCTGGGCGGTGAAGAAGGTGTCCAGCAAAGTTTCAAGCTCAGCAAGCTCCGACTCGGTGAGGGGTGGGGTTCGGTCGGGAGTGGGCTGGGGCAACACCACACGCCTGACCAACGCCCCATCCCGATAGAGCCGAAACTCCAAGCAGTTGGTGAGCAGGAAGTTATCTAAATTCTGGGCGAACCGCTCGGTCTGGATTTTGGCTTGCCCGCTGAGCTGGTCTAAGTTTGCGCCGTAGGCTTCGACTTCAAGGTAGCCGAGCGGTGCCTCGTGGCGCAGGAAGATAAAATCGGGTCTGCCCACAACTTGGAGGCTCGGTTCGTGAACCACCTCAACGGTGTAGGTTCGTGCGACGGCTTGGAGCAGCTTGGCGAGGGGACTGTGGAACGAGAGTTCGCGGGTCGCATGCTCGCTTCCTTGCAAGACGCCCAACTCCCTGAGGTACTCTGATACCCGTGCCTTCAACTCGCCCATTCCCTGCGAAAGGATACCCGATTGGGGTGATGCGCCCCAGAAAGGTATACTTTTCTGAGGTGATTGGTGATGTCCCTGCAGAGGACGAAACCGCCTCAAATCACCACCTTATTCGTTGCGTGCGAGTGTGGAGGGCGGTTCGGTCTTTCGCCCGCGCCTCTTTGAAGGATTAGAGATTGATTTAGCGAGCCTTTTGGGAACTGCTTTCTGACGCCCGTGCTACGCCTGCCCACTCCCTACTCCCCCCACTCGTCATTCTGAGCCGAAGGCGAAGAATTTCAGCCCTCACCCCCAGCCCCTCTCCGTAAACGGCTTACTGTACGACAGTTTTCCGAACTTGTGCCTGAGATTAGCCTCGATTAGTAGGGCAGACACGGGGGTCTGCCCCTACAGATAAGGCGGTTGTGTAGGGGCGCCCCCCCCGTGTGCGCCCATTCTCTATTCTCCCTCAAAAAGTGTCGTGCAGTAAGAAGCAGAGAGGGGGGGAGCGCTACAATCTCAATCTTGACGACCGGGAATGCCCGGTTCAGTCATCTTGAACGGATCGAACACCTCTTTAATCTGCTCTTCGGTGAGCAGACCGCGTTCGCGCACCACATCGATCACCGAGCGGTTCTCGCGCAGTGCCTGCTTGACCACTTCGGCGGCGGTGGCGTAGCCCACATAGGCGTTGAGCGCCGTGGCGAGGCTGGGGCTGGTCTCGGCGTACCATCGGCACTTCTCCTCGTTCGCCACAATCCCGCGCACACATCGCTCGTCCAACTGGCGCAGAGCGTTGGTCATAATCTGTGTGGCGAAGACGGCGTTGTATGCCATCACCGGCATCATCACATTCAGCTCCAACTGCCCTGCCTGAACCGCATAATCAATCGTCGTGGCACAGCCTAATACTTGGAAGCAGACCAAGTTCACCATTTCAGGAATGCTGGGGTTCACCTTGCCGGGCATAATGCTACTACCGGGCTGGACAGCGGGTAAGATAATCTCAGCGAAGCCCGTGAGCGGTCCTGAAGAGAGCAGGCGCAGGTCGTTCGCAATCCGTGTGATTTCCAGCGCAAGGGTGCGCAGGGTAGAACCGACCACTTGGACGGGCATCTGGCTCTGCATCGCCTCACGCATATCCACTGCAGGGCGGAATGGTATCCCCGTGTACTCCGAGAGCAGTTCCACAACGCGGAAGCGGTACTTCGGATGCGTGTTCAGTCCCGTGCCGACCGCACTGCCACCAATTCCTAACTCCTCCACCTCGTAAGCCGCGACTTCGAACAGTTTGCGACACTTGCGCACGGTGTGGGCGTAAGCACTAAACTCCTGCCCCAATCGGATGGGCACGGCGTCTTGCAGGTGGGTGCGTCCCGATTTCAGAACATGATCAAACTCGCGCCCCTTCTGTGCCAGCGACTCCGCCAACTGGTCTAACACGGGGAACAATTCTTGAAGTGCCAAGCGGGTGGCGATGCGCATTGCGGTGGGGAAGGTGTCGTTGGTGGACTGCCCGAAGTTCGGGTGGTCGTTCGGGTTGACCAGTTTGTAGTCGCCTTTCTGCCCGCCGAGAATCTCAATGGCGCGGTTCGCCAGCACTTCGTTCACATTCATATGGAACGAAGTGCCTGCGCCTTGATGAAAGATGTCGGTGGGGAACTGGTCGCGCAGGTTACCTGCTAAAATCTCGTCTGCAGCCTGCACCAGCGCACGCCCGATGTGTTCAGGAATGAGTCCCAGCTCGGTGTTCGCTTGGGCAGCGGCTTTCTTGAGCATCACATAGGCATCGACCACAAGTTTGGGCTCGGTGATACCGCTTATGGGGAAGTTCTCTTGGGCGCGCAGGGTCTGCAAACCCCAATAGACATCAGCGGGTAGCTCCCGCTCGCCTAAAGCATCTTTCTCGATTCGCGTAGTCATATACAGGTTCCTCCTTCTATTTTTGTTGGGTTTAACAGGGTGGAGTGTACCCGAAAATGGGAGGGCAGTGGGCAGTTGGCAGTGAGCAGTGGTGGTACGGGCGTCTGCAGGGTAGTCAGCAGTTGACAGCAGGGGTATGAGGTGATGAAAAGCGAAGGGTTTTTTAGGACTGAGCGAAATAGGGTTCTGTTGCCAAATGGGGTTAACCGCAAAACTCCCTCTGGTGGAGGCTTACTGCACGACACTTTTTTGAGGGAGAATAGAGAATGGGCGCACACGGGGGGGGGCGCCCCTACTCAATCGCCTTACCTGTAGGGGCAGACCCCCGTGTCTGCCCTGCCAAACAGAAGCCCACCTTAGGCACAAGTACGCAAAACTGTCGTGTAGTAAGCTGGTGGAGGCGGGGGGAATTGAACCCCCTTCCAGAACCGTTGCTCACTCAGCCTCTACGAGCGTAGTCCGTCTTTGTGTTCTCGCGTTGGGTTTCCCGACGGACAGGGCGCCCCAACGCCAGCCTTGTGTGATGTCCTCTCTCAGCCCAAGGCGGAGCTTCGAGAGTCAGTCGGCTTAGCCCACGCTCGACTCCCCCCGAGCCGACTGCGGGAAGAGTGGCGCGCTGCTCAATTAGGCAGCGAGAGCATAGTTAGTGTTCGCACTTCTTTTTTGCGGATTTTTTACGAGGCCCTCCGCACCTCGGCTCGCCACTGAGCGTCAATCGCGTTCTGTCGAACCCTGACGCCCCCATGCACTCTTATTATACCTCAGTTTCGCTCGGTAAGTTCCCGCCTTAGTCCTCCTTCAGGTGTGGTTCGTCGCGGTAGCGTTCTAACACGCGGTTTGCCACATCACGGAGCATACTGGGCAGTTCCTTGCCTTTGATCGGTTCGAGCGGTTCGCGGTAGAGAGGGGCTTCCGCCATAACCCATCCCCCGCGTGCAAGGAACTCCAACGAGCGGTAGGCAGGGTGGTCGCGCTCCAGCCGAATCTGGGGTAGGGTCTGGAACTGCGTGCGCCCGATTGGCGCGCCTACCTGCTGGCGCATGCGCGCATCTAACCGCTGGACATACTGCGCCAGCATCTGCCCGACCTGATAGCGAGGCATCGGTTGATTCCCACTGAAGCGTGGTGGGATTGCCCCGCGTGCCTTGAGAGTTTGGAGTGCGTCTTGTGCCCAGTTAGGGTGTCGTCCTGCCAGCGAGACCGCCCCTGCACCCGCAGTGCTAATCGGCTTGTCGAAAGCTTGGCTCAGCCCACGCTCTAAGTTGAGGATAAACTCGGCAGTGATAATCGCCACCTCGTAGCCTGTGAGGGCTTCCTCGTAGGCAGAGGTCGGCTTCGGAGGCTGGGGATGCAGGTGGGGTTGACGCTGTTGTGCGCCTGCAAACACCAACACTCCCAAACATACGCCTGAAGCGAGGATTCGAAACAGATTTCGGTTTCGCATGGTTCTACCCGTAATTATGGCAGATTTGGGAGCGGGGTCGAGTGAGTGGAGCACACTCCCTCGTAGAAGACAGGGTATAATCTTATCCCGCGCCGGAGTGGCGGAACTGGCAGACGCGCCGGTCTCAAAAATCGGTCAGGGGCGACCCTGGTGTGGGTTCGAGTCCCACCTCCGGCACGAGAGCTACGCCACGCGCCCCCGTAGCTCAGTGGATAGAGCGCTGGCCTCCGGAGCCAGGTGCACAGGTTCGATTCCTGTCGGGGGCGCGCAATAACAAGGAGGGTTGTTATGCGTGGAGGCGCAACGGTGATGTTCGGTCTCTGCTCGCTATGCGTGTTGCTCGCCCAAACGGCACTCCGATTGACTCCCCTCGACACTCCCATCCGCCCGAACTTAGTGCCCAACGCCAGCTTCGAGCAGGTGGCGGACGGTGTCCCTGTCGGCTGGAGCTGGGACAAGCGCAACACCGACGCCACGATGCAGGTCGTCTCCGAACCGGGCGCAACGGGCAACTACTGCCTCAAGTTCACCAACACCACCCGATTCGGCGACGACATCTATGGTCTCTTGCGCTACGAGGGCGGTATCCCCGTCGAACCCGAAACGGTCTACACGCTCTCTGTCCGCTACAAAGCGACGGTCGACTCAATCGGTTTTGTGGGGGGTGGTCAGCGGTGGCGTGTGCGCCTGCCGTTCAACAACACCGAAGGACGCTGGACGACCAGCCACATCACCTTCGCCACGAACCCCGATGAGCGCAACTTCGACCTGGTGATTGTAGTGGAAGCCCCGACCGACGGGCTGTACATCGACGACATCAAACTGGAGCAGGGCGATAGCCCCACGCCGTTCGTCCCACCTGCCGAGCAGAAAGAGCCGTTCATCGTGCTGGCGAGCCTGCCCCAAAAGGTCTATCTCAGTGAACGCAACTGGTCGGGGGCGGTCGAGTTCTATCTGCCCGATGCCCAGCGCAACCTTCAGGTGGAAGTGGCTTTAGGAGAGCAGAGGCTCCGCCAGACGGCGAATCTGCCTGCGGGCTATGTGCGCGCCGAGTTCCAGTTCAACGAGCCGACCACCCGCGAGACCACTTTCCGTGTCCAACTGCGCCCCCGACGCGGGCAACCTGTGGAGGCAACGATGCCCATTCGGTTCTTCAGAGCAGTCGATGCACGCGAACGCCTGCAAGCTATCGCGAGCCAACTCCCCCGCTGGCGAGAGCGTCTCGACGCCGTTCGCAACCAAGGTCAAGACCCCGCCTACCCGCTTGCCACATTCACCATTCTGCAGGAGTTCGTGCGATATGTGAACGAGGATATCGACAAGGGTCAGATTGAGCGCGCCTTCCAGCAACTTGCCGAGATGGAGCCGATGGCGCAACGGCTCAATAGCCTGCTGGAGGCTGCTGAGCGTGGGGAGCGCACCCTTCCGACTGTGCCCCGCTATGTGACCTCGCCCGTCGAACTACAGGGCGCATCGCTGATTGCCGACACGGTCAACCCGCTCACCAACGAGCGCACGCGCCAGCCCGTGTTCTTCGTGGGTTTCGGGCACTTCGGGCAGGTGCGCAACGATGTCGAGAAGTTCCCCCTGATGGGCTTCAACCTCATCCAAATCGAGCGTGGGGTCTGGGACATCTTTCCCGAAAAGGGCAAGGTGAGCTTGCAGGCGATGGAGGAGGATGTCGTGCCTGTGCTCCAGCGCGCCGCCAAAGCGAATGTGAAGGTGGACTACCTGATTAGCCCACACTATATGCCCGAATGGGTCTTTGAGGAGTACCCTCACCTGCGTCAGAAGCGCGAGGGGTTCATCAAGTACAGCATCTTCGCGCCCGAAAGCACGCAAATTTTGCGAGACTATATTGCACAGATTGCGCCCCTCCTGCGCGACCAGCCCGCCCTGCTCAGCATCTGCCTCTCTAACGAACCTACCAACCGCGAGTCGCCCGAATCGCCACTCCACCTGAAGGCGTGGCATGAATGGCTCCAAGCGCGACATCGCAATCTGGTCACGCTGAACACGCGCTGGAAGACTGACTACTCTAATTGGGACGACATCCCAGTGCCGACCGAGGGAATCCCGTTCGCCGAGTGGACTGAGTTCAACGCCGAGTCGCTGGCGAACTGGCACCGCCCGATGGCGGAGGCGTTCAATGAACGGCTCCCTGCCGTGCCCAAGCATAGCAAACTGATGAGCTGGACTTTCCTGAACGACCGTGAGCGCTATCAGGGCGTAGACCCCGAATATTTCGCTGAGTTTTGTGAGCTGAACGGCAACGATGCGTTCACGGCTTACGCGCATAACCCCAGCGTGGAGTGGGCGTTTGAGTGGGTGCGTACCTTGATGGCACACGATTTCCAGCGTTCCTTGCGCGATGCCCCACTCATCAACTCGGAGAACCACATTATTCCTGACCGTGAGCGTCGGTTCGTCCCACCTCAGCACGCCCGTGCGGTCTTGTGGGAGGGTGCGCTTCACGGCGTCTCGGCGACCACCTTCTGGGTGTGGGAGCGTACCGACGACCCCAAGAGCGATTTCGCTGGGAGCCTGCTCCACCGTCCAGGGATTGTGGAAGCCCTGGCGCATACTGCGCTTGACCTGAACCGCCTTGCGCCCTACATTTCGGCTCTGCAGAACCAACCACCTGATGTATACCTGCTCCACTCGCCTTATGACTTGGTGATGCAGGGTGTAGACGCGGTTGTGCCCCGCGACACGCTCTATATTGCGCTGAGGATGCTTGGCGTGCGAGTGGGCTTCGTGACGGAGCGTCAGCTGGAGCGTCGGGCAGTTTCGGCGGAACGAGTGCGCCGAATCATCATCCCGAACACGCAGTATCTCTCGGACGATGCGTTCCTCTATTTGGATAACCTGCGCACGGGGCGGGGTGTGTTGTTGTTGGGCTATGGCGACCCGCTTTTGGTGTTCGACCGCTACGGTCGGCGTCGGGGCACACGCGCAGGCGTGACCCAGATTGACCGCAACCCGTTCACAGCGGAGCGCGTCCTGCATCGTCGTCTCGATACCCTCCTGCTGAACTGGGGCGTCGTGCGTCCGCTTCAACTGCGTACGCCAGACAACCAACCTGCGTGGGGAATTGCCTATCAGAGCGCGCCTTATGAAGAGGGGTTCGTCGCCAGCTTGTGCAACTACACCAAGCAGCCGATTACCGTGCGCCTGCTCGATGCGAACGGCAACCCTGTGCGTGGCGTGAACCTCATCGATGGCTCGCCTGTAGAGGAACTGCTCACGCTCCAGCCTCAGGAGCCAGTGCTGATCAAGTGGTGATGGTAGCACGGGTGTCTCACCCGTGCTATCATCACCACTGCCCACTGCCGACTGCCCATTACCCAAAAACGCCCAATTTCACCCCCGAAACCGAACATTTGCCGTAAATTGGGGTATAATAGGTAGAGGCAGGCAACAGGGGGCAATCCCCCCAAAACCAAACTGCCTGCCGAAAGGAGGATTGTATGATGAATCGTACACTTTTAGCAACGGTGAGCTGTAGCATGCTCTTGAGCCTTTCTGTCGCGTTCGCTGGCGGTGACAAGCCCGCTCTACAACGCCTCGACGGTACTGCAATCCCCGTTCAACCTGAGCGCATCGCAAAGGTAAAGGTCGTCAACGGCAAGATTGTGATGACCACGCCCTGGATCGAGTACGGTCAGTTCACATCCGCAGGTCCCTGCAACTCTGGCAACGAAGTGCTGGTCTTTGACCACTTCGGCACTGACAGCGCAGGGAATCCTATCGGCGGAGATACACAGTGTGGATTAACGGCTCCAAGCGCCCGATACTTTTTCGGGCAAACCTACCGCAATCCCTACTATGCCAACGACATTGCCTCGTTGGTAGACCCTGCATATTACGGAGCCACCGCTATCTCGCTGACCCACGCGTGGTTCTGGAACCCCCCTCAGGCTGAGCCTTGTATTATCCTAATTTTCACCACCGAAACGATGGACCCCAACTGCACAGACCCGCACGACATCTTCGACGCTGGCAATTCCGTGATCGAAGGGGTGATACTGGATTATGGGACGCCTACAGGCACTGGCTACTTCTACGCCCCTACCTGCCTGAGCGCAATCGGTGGTATTCAGCTCCCCACGCTCGACGACAACGACTTCACCGACCCCGATACTGGCAACCCTGTTGCAGGGGGCTACCTTGTAATCTATGCGAATGCATATGACCCTAACACGGGCTCGATTTCCTTAGCTACCCTAGCTCAGCCTATGCTCTGGAGCACCGAGCTAACAGGTGTGGGTGAGTCGACCTCGCTTCAGTGGGACGACGATAACCCGACAGACGGCAACCACGACCCTAATTCAGAATGCTATGACTATACCTTTCAAGGGTGCTCCCCTCCACGCTCTGCAGTATGGGGTGGTATGATGGCATTCTGGGTGGAGGAGGCAGGTTGCCAGCCCAGCGGTGGCGATGTGGACGGCAACGGCTGTGTGGATGACGCTGACCTGCTCGCCGTGCTGTTCGCCTTCGGTTCGACTGGCTCGGGCTTGGCCGAGGATGTCAACTGCGATGAGGTGGTCGACGACGCCGACCTGCTCGAGGTGCTGTTCAACTTCGGTACAGGTTGTGATATTGATTAATTCACCGTGCTGTTTCACCCTTGATTGGGCAGTGGGAACGGGGCAACCCGTCCCACTGTCTTTCTTTTTGGGGAATGAGGTGGCTCAGGGTGGCAGGAAGCGAAGAATCTCAGCCCTCACCCCCAGCCCCTCTCCCGACGCTTCGGGAGAGGGGAGCAGACCCTTTGCTTCGCTCAGGGTGACGAAAGAGCGTTCTCTCCGCAAGCAGAGAGGGGGGAGAGGAACAACTCCCCTCTCCGTAAACGGCTTACTGCACGACACTTTTTTGAGGGAGAATAGAGAATGGGCGCACACGGGGGTGCGCCCCTACACAACCGCCTTACCTGTAGGGGCAGACCACCGTGTCTGCCCTGCCAAACAGAAGCCCACCTTAGGCACAAGTACGAAATACTGTCGTGCAGTAAGCCGCAAGCAGAGAGGGGGGAGTAGCCCGTGCTTCCCCCTCTCCGTTTACGGAGAGCGGGCGAGGGGGCGAGGTTCACTCCCCTCTCCCACAGCACGAGAGAGGGGCTGGGGGTGAGGTTAATCAGTCTACGACCGCCTCAAGGAAGCTGCGGATGTCCTCCTCGCTCATGTTCGGCTCGCCGGGAGCGACATTGTTCAGCTTGCCCTCCAACATCCACCGCTCTAACTGGTCGACAAGATCGAACAGGTGGTCGAACGAGTCGACAATAAACAGCAGGGGCTGATAGTGGTCGATCTCGAAGTATTGATTGATGACCCACTCCAACTGGATAGGGTAGCGCTGGACATCGGGCGATTCGACACTGTGCGCCAGCTCGCCGTAAGAGCTGAGCAGACCGCTGCCGTAGACCTTCAGCTCGCCGTTCTTACCTCGCATTAGCCCAAACTCGATGGTGAACCAGAAGAATCGGGCGAGCGCCTTCGTGATACTGATGATGCGCTGGACTTGGAGTTCGGGGTCTTTGATCTCCTGCACCAGTCGCGCTGCGGTGTGCGCCGCTTCACCGAAACGCACCAGTGTATCGGCGAACCGCTTATCGGTATGCATCGGCACATGCCCTGCAATATCGTGGAAGATGTCGGGTTCGGGCAGGTAGTCCAGCGAGTCGAGACTGCGCACGGTAATCGTAGTGGGGAACTCGCGGTTGCGCAGGCAATCGAAGAAGATATAGGCGGGCACATAGCCCGAAACCGCCTTCGCCTTGAACCCCGTGAGTGGAGCCAAGAACTGGTTGACATCGTCCAGTCGGGGCACACGGTTCGGGTCTAAGCAGAGTTTGGAAATCCCCTCCAGAAACTTGTCGGTAGCGTATTTGTGCCATCGCTCTTGGATGCGTGCATAGAGCCGACGCCACGCTTCGTGGTTCTCTTCTGAGTAGAGTTCGTACGGTTGCTCGATATACAGTTCGCCCTTACTGCGTGCGACCTCAATAAAGGGGGCTTTCGTGGTCGTTAGCCCCATTCCGGGATAGAGCCTCACTTCGGTTTGCGTCATTGCAATCACCTCGCTTGAATAATACCTTATCGGTAGGGTTTAGCGCCGTGTGAGTAGGAAGTAGATGCTGAGCAGGAGCCACACTACACGGAGCGGCTCTTCAGGAGAGCGGGCGCGTTGGGTCATGGCAGGCACTTCGACCGTATCGCCCGATTGGAGCAGTTCGTCGGGGCGTGTACCCTGTGCCACCTCCAGCAGATTCACATTGATACGGCGCGGGTTGCCCTTCGGCACGGGGCGCAAGATGACCACCCGCTCTAAGCGCGCCTCCGCCACCGGGCCGCCCGCCGAATCGATTGCTTGGGTGAGGGTCATCCCGTCCACATAGTTGACCAGACCGGGATTGCGCACGCCCCCGCGCACCACCACAAACTGGCGCGTCGTGCGAAACGGCACGGTAATCTGGTCGCCTGGTTGGAGCGGGATGTCGCCTGTGAGCGTGTTGAGATTGATTCGGGTCGGGTCGGCTTGGTCGGCGCGTCGGAGGGTCACCTGCGCTGTATCAGCGTCGGGCAGGGTTCCCCCAGCGCGTGTGATGGCTTCCAAGAGTGTGCTTGCTTCGCTCAGTGGATAGGTTCCGGGCGAACGCACTGCGCCCAACACCAACACATTCTGCCCTGCAGGTTGAAGGGGCACGAAGATTCGGTCGCCTGCTTGGAGGGGTGGGTTCCCGCCTTCATCTTGTTGTTGGATGTAGCGCAGGTGGTTGATGGTTTGGCGTGTGCCGTCGGCGCGCTCCAGCCGAACTGCGCTCAGGTCTGCCACACTGGTCGGTTCTGCCATGCGCAGGGCGTCTGCCAAGCGCCAGCCCGCCTGAAGCTCGAACTCCCCTGCCTTGCGCACAGCCCCCGTCACCGACACGAACGCCTTCGCCCGCTCCACAATCTCGACCGAGACGCGCGGGTCGCGGAAGAAGTTGCCTTCTCGGAGCCGTTTGGCAATCTCGTTGGCTAACTCGGTGGGCGTGCGTCCGCGCGCAGGCACGGTTCCGATCAGGGGCATCGTGAGGTTGCCTTGCGAGTCGATCTCGTAGACCCGCGAGAGCGAAGCATCGCCTTCCACGGTGATGCGCACCTTGTCGCCCACATTAATGCGCTCATCGGTCTGCGCCAGCGCGCCTCCCCACAGCAGAATCAGCCCGAACAGCCATAGCACCCGTCGCATACCTATACGATACCCGAACTCAAGCACGCATTCGCTCCCAGACGACTTGATAGAGCGGGGTCATCGGCTGGAGGTGGATTGGGGGAGCCTTCTCGTCAAGCAGGTCGGTCCACCAGCCGAGCAGTTGACGCTTCACCTGTTCGTGATAGTGCGCGACGAGGGCTTGGTGCAAAGGGTGGGCGGTCTGCTGGGCACGCAGAAATGCCGAGTCGAGCAGGTAGAGCGCAATTATGGCGTCCGCCAGCGGTTCCACCACCGATTGGGGCAGTTCGGGCGCGCTTTCCAGCGCGGTGAGACACCTGCCCGCAAGATAGCGCAAGCTCTGTAGGGTTTCAGGAACGGTCTCGGTGCTGAGTACGCTGGTGGCGGTTTGGGGTGTCCACTCCCCGCGCTTGCGTGCATATAACAGCCGTTCCACAAGGTTCAGCCGATTGATTTCGTTCGTGCCTTCGTAGATTCGGTTCACACGCGTGTCCCGGTAGAACTGGGCAATCGGATACTCTTCCGAGAAGCCGTACCCGCCGTGAATTTGCAGGGCATCGTCCACCACTTGGTGCAGGTTCTCGGTGGAGGCGACTTTGATGAGGGCGCACTCGGCTGCGTAGCGCGCCGACGCCCGACGCCAGCCCTCCTGACGGTCTGTATTCGGCTCGCTGAAAGCACGCTCCAAATCGCCTGCCAATCGGTAGAGCGCGCTCTCCACGACGAAAGTCTGCACTGTGTTGCGCACCAGTTTGCGCCAGACGAGTTCGTACTCCGCAATCGGCTTGCCGAACTGCACACGCTCGTGGGCGTAGTCCCGAGCGATTCGGAACACCTCCTTCGCCACGCCATTCGCCGCCGCAGCAATCTTGAACCGCCCGATATTGAGCGTGTAGAGGGCGACATACGCGCCTTGCCCCTCTTCGCCCAAGCGACGCTCGGCAGGCACGGGCACACGCTCGTACACCACCCGACAGGTCGAGGAACCGTGCAGACCTAATTTGTGCTCTTCGCGCTCCACGAGCAGTCCGGGCGCGCGCTCCACGAGGAACGCAGTGAACCGCTCGCCGTCCACCTTTGCAAAGGTCACGAACAGGTCTGCGAAGCCCGCGTTCGTAATCCAGATTTTGTTGCCCGTGAGGTAGTAGGTATCGCCCTGTCGTTCGGCGCGGGTGCGTGCTGAGAGCGCGTCGGAACCCGATTCGGGTTCGGTCAGCGCATACGCGCCGATACATTCACCAGAGGTGAGTTTGGGCAGGTAGTGTTGTGCTTGCGTTTCCGTGCCGAACAGCAAAATCGGCAGGCTCCCGACACTCGTATGGACTGCGTGCGCCACCGCAAACGAGGGTTGCAAAGCGGTCTTCTCGGTGATGAGGGCGGAAGTGGTCTTCGGCAAGCCCAGCCCGCCGTACTCGGTCGGCACATCGATACCGAGCAGTCCGAGCATCGCCGAGTCGACCAGAATCTCGCGCATTTGGCGGGGTTCGCCGTGTTCCAACCGCTTCACAAAGGGCATCACCTGCTCGCGCACGAACCGTTCGGTCGCTTCGCCCATCTTGCGGTCGTCAGGAGTGAACTGTTCGGTCGTGAAGATGGCAGACGGGGTCGATTCGAGGAACGCTCCGCTATGATTGGCGGTATGACTCAGTGGTTGCGTCGTTGCATCCATAGCAGGATTATACCGCCTGCACGGGTATAAGTAAAGATAACTTGCGGGGAAGCGCGATGCCGTTGTATCGTTATCAAGCGGTGGACAGGCAGGGTCAACTCCATTCGGGCACGATTCAGGCGCCCGATGTGCGTACCGCCCAGATTCAACTTCAAGGGCGCGGGCTGATTGTCCAGCAGATGATGAGCGTCCCTGATACGGCGAGCGTATCGGCTCCGATTGTGCCCCCAACTCCTGTGCCTGCTCAGCGTTCCGACACCGATACCCGCAACTGGGAGACCACCGCGCTTTCGCCCCCGACGATGGTGCGCTTGCTGGCTCAGTTGCAGGCGCTGGTTCACGCGGGCTATCCCTTGTCGGAGGCGTTCCGAATCGTGTCGGGCAGGGTTCAGCATTCGCGCCTTGCGCAAGCCTGTCGCGATGTGGGCGAACGCGCTGCGCGCGGGGAGCCTATCTCCCAAGCGATGGCGCGCTATCCGAACCTGTTCCCCAAGTTCCTCATCGGCAACCTTGTGGCGGGCGAGCAGGGCGGATACCTTGTAGAAACCCTGAGTAAACTTACCGAGTATTACGAACGCCTGCAATCTATCCAGCGGTACAGCTACTTCCCGAAGGGGGTCATTTGGCTCGCGGTACTGAGCTTGCCTCTCGCGGTGGGGGGGATGATTGGCATCGTGCGCAGTTTCGGGCAGACGATGGAGAACCCCACAGGCAACAGTTTGGGCATTATCGCCCAGGAGATGGGGCGCGGGATTATTCAGTACGGTATCCCGCTGGCGTTGCTGATGGTCGGGGTGTGGTTCCTGCTCAAGTGGTTGGTTCGCACGCAAGGTTTCGGCTCGTGGTTCCGCCTGAACTCGCCGTTCGTGACGGGGCTATCGGGCTGGGTGAAGGCGCACTCCATCGGGCTGTTCCTATTTCACTTAGAGCGGTTGAGCCGAACGGGACTTGCACCTTCCACCGTGTGGCAGTATGCGGTCAACACCGTGCCGAACTATCAGATGGCGCGCGCCCTCCAGCAAGTTCGCCCCACCAGCGAACGCGAATCGCTCGATGGGCTTCTCACCCGCTCAGGGGTCATCCCGCCTGAAGAGGTCGCGATGGTCACCACTGGCTTACAGACGGGCACGGTCGACGAGATACTCCAACGCTTGCACACCTATTATCAAGACCAAGCCCAGTATGAGAATCAGCGCATTCCCTACGGTATGGCGCGCACAGGATGTCTGCTGATGCTTATTCTGAGCGGGATTGGAATGGCGTTCATCTTCTGGATGTGGTACCGAGTGCTGATTCCCTCGATAGACCAACTTTTCAGCCCTTAGAGTGTCTAACACAAGTGGCTTGGGCATCTTGCCCATAACGCACACGGGCGAGACGCCCGTGCTACGATTGCCCGCTGCCCCCAATCCGTCATTCTGAGCGAAGCGAAGAATCTCACAGTGAATATCCCGTGCCACACGCTAAGGCTCTGCAATACAGGGTAAAATAGCCCGTGAGGGCAAGACCGATGGGCGTCGCAAAGGCTTTGCCACAGACCCCACTTGTGAGCGCAGAGGAGTTCGAACGCAGATACTCGGGTAAGCGATTCGAACTGGTGCGCGGAGAGTTACGAGAGATTATGCCAGCAGGAGGACGACACGGCGAAATCTCGGCTAACATCGGTGTCGCTATCGCCCACCATGTGCGTCAACTCGGTCTGGGTAAGGTTTTCGCTGCCGAGACAGGTTTCGTGCTGAACACCCCTGAAGGCGAGAGCGTGCGCGCCCCTGATGTGGCGTTCATCCGCAAAGAGCGCGCGCCCAATCCTATCCCCGAAGGCTTCCTGCGCGTTGTGCCCGACTTGGTGGTGGAAGTGGTCTCCCCGAACGATTCCTATCAAGACTTGCGTATGAAAATCGAAGACTGGCTCAGCGCAGGGGTTCAGGTAGCGTGGGTGGTCGACCCAAAGCGTCAGGTGGTGGAAGTCTACGCCCAAGACGGTACTCTGCGCGTGCTGAACTGCTCTCAAACTCTGAGTGGCGCGCCCGTCCTGCCTGAGTTTCAGATTGGCGTCGCCGAACTTTTTGAGTGAACCTAACTCACGGGTGCGGGCTGGCTCTCTGCCGACTGCATCGCCTGCAGTGCCTTCAATACTTCCAACGCTGACTCCAGCAGATGCTTGCTTGTTTTGAAACGAATTTCATCAGGTTGGGTGCGGATGCCCTTGAACTGCTCCATCAAGCCCAACTGCCAGCGCGCTTTCAGCAGGCGGTCTTGACGGAACTTGATGAGCAGGACGCCCCCTTCGTAATGGAGGCTCTCTGCGCCCGCTTGGTACGCCAAGATTCGGATTTCCATCGTGCGCAGGAGGTGCTTGACGGGCACGGGCAACTCGCCATAGCGGTCGCGCAACTCCCGCACGAGCGATTTCAACTCCTCACGAGTGCGACTGCCTGCGATGCGCTTATAGTAGCCGAGCCTCTGCGCCGTGTCGCTGATATAGTCGTTGGGGATGTAGGCGTTCACGGGCAGGTTCGCGGGGGGCAGTTCGATTTCGATAGGCGATTCGAGCGACCAGGTGGTCTCGCCCTTGCGCAGGTGGCGGATGGCGTCGCGGAGCATCGCTTGGTAGAGTTCGAAGCCGACGGCGCGCATCGCCCCGTGCTGTTCTGTGCCGAGCAGGTTGCCCGCCCCGCGTATCTCCAAATCGCGCATCGCCAGCGCAAAGCCCGAACCGAGATGCGAGAACTCCTTGAGTGCCTCCAGCCGTTCCTCCGCCTTCTCGCCGAGCTGACCCGCCTTGAACAGGAAGTAGGCGTAGGCTTGGCGGTCGGAGCGTCCCACCCGCCCCCGAAGCTGATAGAGTTGCCCCAAGCCGAACCGCTCGGCGTTCTCCACAATCAGCGTGTTCACATTCGGCATATCCAGCCCGTTCTCGATAATCGTGGTGCATACGAGAATGTCATAAGCGCGCTGATAGAAATCCAACACAATCGCTTCCATCTGACTGGGGGGCATCTGTCCGTGCGCTACAGCAATTCGGGCGTGGGGAACCAGTTTTTTAATCCGTTCGGCTAAGTGTTCGATGCCCTGCACACGGGGAACCACATAGAACACCTGCCCATCGCGCTGGAGTTCGCGCAGGATTGCCTCGCGCACCGTCCAATCGGTGTAGGGCATGACCGAAGTGCGTATCGGCAGGCGTCCGGGTGGGGGGTCGGAGATAATGCTCATATCGCGGATTTCGGTGAGCGCCATATAGAGCGTTCGGGGAATGGGCGTTGCGCTCATCGAGAGTACATCGACCGTCCCGCGCAGTTTTTTGAACTTCTCTTTCTGCATCACGCCGAACCGTTGTTCCTCGTCGATAATCACCAGCCCCAAGTTCTTGAACTGGATGTCGTCCGAGAGCAGGCGGTGCGTGCCGATGACCATGTCGACCGCGCCCGTTTTGAGACCGTGTAGGATACGCTTCTGTTCGCCGAGCGGGATGAGCCGACTGAGCAGTTCCACGCGCACTCCGAACGGCTCGAACCGCTCCTTGAAGGTCTGCCAGTGCTGATAGGCAAGCACGGTGGTGGGGCACATTAACGCAACTTGACGGTCTGCCATAATCACCTTGAACGCGCCTCGAATCGCCACTTCCGTCTTACCGAAGCCAACATCGCCCACGAGGAGCCTATCCATCGGGTGGGGCGACTCTAAATCGCGCTTGACCTCCTCGATTGCCTTGAGCTGACCGGGCGTCTCGATATAAGGGAACGCTGATTCCATCTCTGCCTGCCACGGGGTGTCAGGACCGGTGGGTGGGCGGGTCGCTTTCTCACGAAGGGCGTACAGGCGGATGAGTTCCTCCGCCACCTCTTTCGCTTTTTTTCGGGCTTGTGCGACGGTCTTCGCCCAGCTGGTGCTATTCAGTCGGCGGATTTCGGGCGGTTTGTCATCGGGACCGAGATATTTTTGGATGCGGTCGAGTTGGTCGGTGGGCACGAAGATTTTGTCGGGATGGGCGTACTCGATGAGCAGGTACTCTCGGACAGCGCCCTCGCGTTCGAGCGTGGTCAGCCCCCGAAAGATGCCAACGCCGTGATAGATATGCACCACATAGTCGCCGGGCTTGAGATCCATGATGGAGGAAATCGGCACGCCTTCGTTGAATCGGCGTGGGGGCAGGCGCAGGCGTGAGCGTTCGAACAGTTCGGCGTCGGTAAGTAGGGCGAACTTGTGGGCGTCCCACACGAACCCCCCACCCAGATTGCCTCTAAGGAGCAGGATGGGGTTATTAGCCCTCACCCCTTGTTCCTCGCTTTCTGTAGCACGGGCGTCTCGCCCGTGTATTTCTTCATCAGCCCTCACCCCCTGCCCCTCTCCCACGCTGTGGGAGAGGGGAGTATCAGCCCTCACCCCCAACCCCGCTCCCACGCTGTGGGAGAGGGGAGTATCAGCCCTCACCCCCAACCCCTCTCCCACGCTGTGGGAGAGGG